>Ga0194129_10000578_pt1 | contig 69224 bp, 67 predicted proteins | sample TA2KigCa35mmetaG_FD_150862 | JGI IMG/M metagenome (GOLD analysis project Ga0194129, IMG submission 150862) | Freshwater microbial communities from Lake Tanganyika, Tanzania - TA2015038 Kigoma Deep Cast 35m | ecosystem: Environmental > Aquatic > Freshwater > Lake | place: Tanzania: Lake... | reverse complement strand
CCGAGGTCGATGGCGAGGTCGAGGGGCACGACTCAGCCCGCCCCGGACCGCACCGGTCGGACCGGCGTCGCGTTGGTGGCCCAGTCGACGCCACCTGCGTGGTGCTCCTGCTTCCAGATCGGCACGGTCTCCTTGAGGGTGTCGATCGCGAACCGGGCGGCGGCGAACGCCTCGTCCCGGTGGGGGGTGGACACGACCACCAGCACCGACGACTCCGAGAGGGCCAGCTCGCCGAGCCGGTGCAGGAGGGCGAGGCGCTCGATCGCGGGCCACCGGCGGCGGGTCTCGTCGGCGATCTCCCGCAGCCGGGCCTCCGCCTCCTCCTCGTACGCCTCGTAGGTCAGGGCGGTGACCCCGTCACGGCCGTCGGCATGGTCGCGGACCACGCCGAGGAAGCCCACCACGGCGCCCGCGCGCGCAGTGGGCGCCCACGCGTGCGCCGCCTCCGTGGGGAGGGGTGCACGGGAGAGGCCGAGCCAGTCGTCGCCCGCGGGGGGGTGCCACGCCACCCCCGCATGGTAGTGACCGGCCCGCCGAACCCGCCCGGGGCGGGCCCGGGCGGGCGCGGTGACCGCTCCGGGACGGGCCCGGGGACGGGCCCGGGGACGGGCCCGGGGACGGGCCCGGGGACGGGCCCGGGGACACCCCCCCGGGGCGACGGGACGGGCCGCGGCCCCGTCGGTAGCATTTCCCGCCATGCCCGCCGACGACGACGACACGTCCAGCGGGCCCCCGCCCCACCCGCTCGACCGGGTCTGGTTCCACCCGTCCGAGCTCGGTCGCACCGGCGACGCCCTCGCACCCCCCGACCCCAGGCCCCGCCTGTGGCTGGTGGCCGCGGTCGCCCTGCTGGTCGGGGTGGGCGGGACGCTCGGCGTCGTGGCCGCGACCCGGGGCCTGACCGCCCCGGCGCCGCCCCCGGCCCCGTTCGCCGAGCTCGCGACCGGGCCCGGCGCCGACCCCGACGCCGTCGCCGACCTGGTGGCCGGCGTGGGCCGCAGCGTGGTGACCGTCGGCGTGGCCCCGCCCGCCGGCGCGGCGGTGCTCGGCTCGGGCGTGGCCATCCGGGCCGGACGCGTCCTCACCGCGGCGCACCTCGTCCCCGTCGACGGCACCCCGCTCGTCGTGACCGTGGGGGGCCAGGTGGTGTCCGCCCGGCTCCGGGGCGTCGACCCCGAGACCGACCTCGCGCTCCTCGAGGTCGACGGCGCCCCCCTCCAGGCCGCCCGGCTGGGGAGCGGCGACGGCTTGCGGGTCGGTCAGCAGGTCGCGGCCGTGTCGGCGGGGACGCCCACCGACCGCTGGGTCACCGTGGGGGTGCTCTCGGGTCGCGACCGCCTCGGCGTGCTCCCGAGCGGCGTGCGCGGGGCCGCGCTGCTCGAGACCGACGCCCGGTTCGACGGCTCGGCCGCCGGCGGCGCGCTCCTCGACGCCACCGGCGCGGTGATCGGGATCCTGGCCGGACCCGACCGCCACGCCGTGCCCATCGACGTCGCCCGGTCCGTCGCCGCCCAGCTCGACCTCAATGGCCGGGCCGCCCACGGCTGGCTCGGTCTGCTCGGCACCGACGTGCTCGACCGCACCGGCGGCGGCGTGCGGATCGACACGCTGATCGAGGCGGGCCCGGCCCAGCTCGCCGGGCTCCGGCCCGACGACGTGGTGATCCGGGTCGGCAGCGTCGGCGTGGGCTCCGTGGCGGAGCTGGTCGCGACGGCGCGGCGGCTGCGGCCGGGGGACCCGGCCGAGGTGACCGTGGTGCGATCGGGCGAGCGGGTCGTCGTGACCGTCCCCCTCGGCGAGAGCATCCCGGCACCGGCCGACTGGCTGGTCGTGGCCTGATCCCCACGCCCTACGCTGGGGTGATGACCGACGTCCTCAGCGGAGCACCCGACACCGACCTCGACGAGCTCGACCGGGCCCTGCTCAACGCCCTGCAGTGGGACTTCCCGGTCGACCCGACGCCCTACGCCACCCTCGCCGACCGCCTCGGCACCGGGGAGGCCGACGTCCTCGCCCGGATCGCCCGGGGGAAGGAGCTCGGCGTGCTCCGCCAGCTCTCCGCGATCTTCGACACCCGGGCGCTCGGGTACGGGTCGTCGCTCGTCGCCGCCAAGGTGGACCCCGACCACATCGACACCGCGGCCGAGGCGATCAACCTGCACCCGGGCGTGAGCCACAACTACAAGCGCAACCACCCGTACAACCTCTGGTACACGCTCGCGGTGCCGCCGGGCGCGTCGCTCGACGAGCACCTCGACGTGCTGCACCGCGAGTCGGGCGCGCTCGTCACGCGCAAGCTGCCGACGCTGCAGCTCTACAAGATCGGCGTGAAGCTCGACATGACCGGCACCACCGCCGCCGACGCGAAGACCGAGGTGCTGGCCCACGAGCGGCCCGAGCGGCGGCCCGACATGGAGGCGCCGGTCCTCACCGACACCGAGGTGGCGGTCATCCGGACCGTGCAGGAGGACCTGCCCCTCCTCGACCGACCGTTCGCGGCCCAGGCCGAGACGGTCGGGATCACCGAGGCCGACCTGCTCGCCACGCTCGCGTCGTTCACCGAGCGCAAGCTCATGCGCCGTTTCGCAGCGGTGATGAACCACCGCTCCGCCGGCTTCAAGGCCAACGCCATGGGCGTCTGGGCCGTCCCCGACGACCGCCTCGCCGAGATCGGTCCGCAGATGGCCGGCTTCGCCCTGGTGAGCCACTGCTACCGGCGCCCGACCTACGACGACTGGCCGTACTCGGTGTTCACGATGGTCCACGGCAAGAACGCACGCGAGTGCGAGCAGACCATCGCCGCGATCCGCGACGAGACCGGGGTCGACGAGTTCGCCCTGCTGTGGTCGGTCAAGGAGTACAAGAAGACCCGGGTGAAGTACTTCACCCCCGACTGGGACGAGTGGGCCACCGTCCACGGCTGCGCGTGAGCGCGTCCGGCGGGGCCTGAGCGCGATGGTGCACCCGTCGCAGGGGTCCGATCCCGACGACGACGACCGCGCCGGGCAACCGCCGGGGATTCCCGGCGTTCCGGGGTTCCCCGGCCTCCCGGGCTTCCCCGGTCTCCCCGGTCTCCCCGGTCTCCCCGGTCTCCCCGGCTTCCCCGGCTTCCCCGGCGACTTCGACCTGGGCCGCCTGATGGCGATGCTCGCCTCCCCCGGCCCGGTCAACTGGGAGATCGCCCGCCAGGTGGCCCGGGCCGTGGTGGCCGAGCCCGGACCCGGCGGTGCCCCCGGCCGCCCGGTCGACCCGGCGGCCCCGTCCGAGTTCGCCGAGCTGGCCCGGGCAGCCCAGGCCCACGTCGCCGAGGTCACGAGCCTGGCCGCGCCGCTCGTCGCCCCGGTCCGGGTCATCACCGCATCCGAGTGGGCCGAGCTGCACCTCGACGCCCTCGGTCCGGTGCTCGAGGACCTGGCCCGGACCCTCGGGGCCACGTTCGCCGACGATCTCGCCGACCCGACCGGCGACGAGCCGGGAACGCCCGACCCGATGGCGGCCATGGTCCCGATGCTCGCCCCCGTGCTGCTCGGCCTCCAGGCCGGTGCGATGGTCGGCCACCTCGCCCGCCACGCGCTCGGGCGGTACGACCTCCCCCTCCCCACGGCCGACGCCCCCAGCATCTGCTTCGTCGCCACCCACATCGACGACTTCGAGACCTCGTGGTCGTTGCGCCGCGCCGACCTCCGGTTCACCCTGGCCGTCCACGAGGTGGTGCACGCGGCCCTGCGGTCGGTGCCGTGGGTGGCGGCCCGGCTCCAGCGGCTCGCGTGCGAGTACGTCCGGTCGTACCGGCTCGATCTCGGGGCACTGGCCGATCGGCTCGGCGGGCTCGACCCGTCGGACCCGGCGTCGCTCGAGGCCTTCACCGTGCACCCCCGCGACATCCTCGGGGCCATGACCCACCCCGACCAGGCCGACGTGCAGCAGCGCCTGCGGATCTTCGCCACCGTGCTCGAGGGCTACGCCGACACCGTCGTCGCCCAGGTCGCCGAGCGCCTCGTCCCCTCCGGGGCCCAGATCCACGAGGCGTTCACCCGCCACCGGATCGAACGCGGCGACGCCGGCCAGTTCATCGACGCGATCCTCGGCATCGACCTCGGGCGTGACGACTACGACCGGGGGCGGCAGTTCTGCGCCGGCGTGGTCGAACGGGCCGGGATGGCGGGACTCGACCGGCTCTGGGCCGACGAGACCATGGTGCCCACACCCGCCGAGCTCGACGCCCCGGGGCTCTGGCTGGCCCGCATCGACCTCCCGGACACCCGCGCCGGCGAGGCGGACGAGCAGTGACCCCGACCCCGCCGCCGGGCGCGGCACCGAGCGTCGGCGTGCTCGGCGCCGGGGTCATGGGGAGCGGCATCGCGCAGGTGACTGCGCTCGCGGGCTGCCCGACGACCTGCGTCGACCCCGACGCCGACGCCCGCGCCCGCGGGGCCGAGCTCGTGGTCTCCGGTCGGTTCGGGCTCGACCGCGCCGTCGAACAAGGCCGGATCACCCGGGCCGACGCCGACGCCGCCGTCGACCGGCTCACCTTCGGCGACGACCCCGGGGATGCGGCGGCCGCCGACATCGTGATCGAGGCGGTGCCCGAGCGGCTCGACCTCAAGATCCGGGTCTTCCGCGACCTCGACCGTCTCGCGCCCGCGTCGACGATCCTCGCATCGAACACGTCGGGCTTCCCGATCCAGGCCATCGCCGCAGCGACCGATCGACCCGAGCTCGTGATCGGTTGGCACTGGGCGTCACCCGCGCCGGTGATGCGGATGGCCGAGATCGTCCGGACCCCGCTCACCGCCGACGCGACCGTCGAGACCGTCACGGCCCTGGCCCGCCGCTGCGACAAGAACCCGATCGTGGTCAACGACACCGACGCCAGCTGGGGCTTCGTCGCGAACCGCGTCTACTTCGCCATGATCCGCGAGGCACAGCGGGTGGTCCAGGAGGGTGTCGCCACCCGCAACGACGTCGACCAGCTGATGGTCGACTGCTTCCGCTGGCCGGCCGGGCCGTTCGGCATGGTCCGGGGCGCCGGCTCCGGCTGGTCGTAGTCCGGGGCGCCGGTCAGCCGGTCAGCCGGTCGGCTCGTCGTCCCACCCGAGCGGCACCACCCGCTCGTCGGGGGGCGGCCGACGCCGCCGCCGGCCCCGGCCGCGCTGGGCCCGGACCCGCCGGCGGACGCTCCCGGCCGCCCGGCCCACGGCCCGGTCCACCGCCTGCGGCCGCAGGGTGGTGCGCATCGGGCGGCTCCCCGCCGCCCGCCGGGCCCCCACGTACGACGCGCCGCCGAGCACCAGCACGACCGCAAGGACCCCGAGGCCGATCCGCACGTTCTGGGGGATGATGCCGATCAGCGCGCCCAGGACCCACGTCACCTGGAACCGGGTCTCGAAGCGCGCGAACGCCCGTCCGCGCGCAGCGTCGGGTCCGTCCCGCTGGAGAAGGCTGTCGAAGGCGAGACGGCCGACGGCCGCGCCGACCGCGACCGCCAGGCTCGCCAACGCGAACGCGAGCACGGTGCCGAGCAGCACGCTGATCATCACCATGCCACCGGTGACGAGCAGAGCCACCGCCAGCATCTGCTCCTCCCGCAGTCGCCGCCGGACGCGCGGACCGATCACGTTGCCGACGAAGCCACCGGTCACCGCCATGATCGCCGCGACCCCGAGACCGAACAGGTTGTCCTTCAGCGAGAAGGCAGCGAAGAAGGCGAGGAATCCGACCGCACCGCGGATGAGCGCCATGGCGCTCCCGGCGAGGAGGATGCTGGGCTGCTGCATCTCCCCGTACTCGAGCGCCTCCTCGCGCGCGGTCCGGAGGAGCTTCACCGAGGGGATCCGCAGGGAGAGCAGGGTCCCCACGGTGAACAGCACGAACGCGAAGCGCAACGACCACGCCGCCCCGAACACCTCCTGGATCGCGAAGGCCGGCACGCCCCCGACGGTCGTCGCGATCGCGCTGACCAACGCGAGCCGCGAGTTGGCGCGGACCAGCTCGTCCTCACGGCCGATCACCGCGGGGACCAAGGCGCTCTTGGCCACCGAGTAGCCCTTGGCCAGCACCAGGATGCCGAAGGCAAGGGGGTACACGAGCAGCCCTTCGGGCGCGGGCTCGGCGACCCACCGGGCCATCAGGAGCGCGAGGACGCCCCGACCGAGCATCGACACCGCGATGAGGATGCGCCGCCCGCTCCGGCGGTAGTCGAGCGCCGGGCCCAGCACCGGGGCGACGACGACGAACGGCAGCATCGTCACCAGCAGGTAGAGGAGAATCTTCTCCCGCGACGACGACGCCGGGCTCGAGAAGAACAGCGACCCCGCGAGCGACGCCGCGATGGCGGCGTCGGCGCACATGCTCACCGCATGGGCCGTGACCAGCCGCGAGAACGGCGAGGGCGGCAGGAACCGGGGATCGGTGGCCATTTTCGGCGCCACGGTACCCCCGGGAGGCAGGCCCGGGTCGGTGTTCACCGGGGGTTCACCGGGCGGCCCGATGCCCGGTTCGCGGCGTCCCCTACGATGGCGCGGTGAGCGACCGTCACTGGCAGGAGGATGCGGCCGCGGCCTCCGGGATCCGGTCCGACCCCGCCCGGTACCTCAACCGCGAGCTGTCGTGGCTGGACTTCAACCGCCGGGTCCTCGCGCTCGCCGAGGACCCGGCCGCGCCCCTGCTCGAGCGGGCCAAGTTCCTGGCCATCTTCGCCCAGAACCTCGACGAGTTCCTCCAGGTCCGCGTGTCGGGCCTCCAGGACCAGATGGACGCGGGCCTGCGCACGAAGACCCCCGACGGCCTCGACCCGGTCGAGCAGCTCCGGGCGGTCCGGGCCCGGGCCCGCGACCTGGTCGCCCGCCACACCGAGATCTTCGTCGACGACGTGAAGCCTGCGCTCGAGGCGGTCGGCATCCGCTTCACCGGGTGGGACGAGCTCACCGGAGCGGACCGGGCCGAGCTCGCCGCGGTGTTCGAGCAGCGCATCTTCCCGGTCCTCACCCCACTCGCAGTCGACCCGGCGCACCCCTTCCCCTACATCTCCAACCTCTCGCTCAACCTGGCCGTCCTCGTGCGCGACGACCGGACGCTGGAGGACCGCTTCGCCCGGGTCAAGGTGCCCGCCGTCCTCCCCCGCTTCGTCGCCCTCGCCGACGCGCACCGCTTCGTCCCGGTGGAGCAGGTCATCGCCGCCCACCTCGACCGGCTCTTCCCCGGGATGGAGATCGTGACCCACCATCCCTTCCGGGTCACCCGCAACACCGACTTCGAGCTCGACGACGAGGACGAGGACCTCCTCGAGGCCATCGAGGAGGTGCTGCACCGTCGCACGAAGTTCGGCAAGGTGGTCCGGCTCGAGATCGACACCCTGATGCCCGACGAGGTGCGCGACGTCCTGCAGCGCGAGCTCGAGATCGACGACGACGCGGTGACGGTCGTCGACGGGCCCCTCGACCTCAGCGGCCTCTGGGCCCTCCTCGCCCTCGACCGGCCCGAGCTGAAGGACACGCCGTGGCCGGCCCAGACCCCCGCCACGCTGGTCCCGACCGAGCTCCGGCCCGACATCTTCGCGATGCTCCGCCACGGCGACATCCTCGTGCACCACCCCTACGACTCGTTCGCGACCTCGGTGGAAGCGTTCATCACCCAGGCGGCCCAGGATCCCGACGTCCTCGCGATCAAGCAGACCATCTACCGAACGGCCGGCGCCGAGAGCGCGATCGTCTCGGCCCTGGCCGACGCAGCGCGCGAGGGCAAGCAGGTCGTGGCGCTCATCGAGCTCAAGGCCCGCTTCGACGAGCAGGCGAACATGGAGCGGGCGCGCGTCCTGGAGGAGGCCGGCGTCCACGTGGTCTACGGGCTGGTCGGTCTCAAGACCCACGCCAAGATCATCCTCGTCGTGCGCCAGGAGGCCGACGGCATCCGCCGCTACTGCCACGTGGGCACCGGCAACTACAACCCGAAGACCGCGTCGCTCTACGAGGACCTCGGCCTGCTCACCGCCGATCCGCAGTTCGGCGCCGAGCTCACCGAGCTCTTCAACCACCTGACCGGCTACAGCCGCCCGGTCGGCTATCAGGACCTCCTGGTCGCCCCCGAGGCACTGCGGGCCGGCCTGGCCGAGCGGATCCGGGCCCAGGCCGCCGCCGGCCCGGCCGGGCGCATCGTCATGAAGATGAACAGCCTGGTCGACCCGTCGCTGATCGACGAGCTCTACCAGGCCTCGGCCGCAGGCACGCCCGTCGATCTCGTCGTGCGCGGGATCTGCTGCCTGCGCCCCGGCGTGCCCGGACTCTCCGAGACCATCCGGGTGCGATCGATCGTCGGCCGGTACCTCGAGCACTCCCGCATGTTCCGCTTCGGCCCCGACCCGCTCACGGCCGAGTGGTACATCGGGTCCGCCGACCTCATGCCCCGCAACCTTGACCGCCGGGTCGAGGCGCTCGCGCCGGTGCGCGACCCGGCGCTGCGGGGCCGCCTCGAGGAGATCGTCGCCACCGTCCTCGCCGACACCGACCTCGCGTGGGAGCTCGATGCCGACGGCACGTGGTCCCGGGTGCCCCAGCCCACCGACGACCGACGCGTCAACGCCCAATGCGAGCTCCACCGACGCGCGGCGGAACGCGCGCACCGGGCCTGATCGACCGGTCCCGCCATGCCCACCGAGCGGGAGTACAAGTTCGTCGTCCCGCCCGGCCGGGAGGTCCCCGGGCTCGCCGATCTCGTGGCGGTGGGCGACCCGGTGGTGGTCGAGCAGACCGCGGTCTACTACGACACCGTCGACCTGCGCCTCACCCGCGTCGGCGCGTCGCTGCGTCACCGCAGCGACGACGGCTGGACGGTCAAGCTCCCGGTCGCAGGTACGACCGACGCCCCGCTCGTCCGGGCCGAGCACCCCGTCGCCGGACCGCCCGGTGACCCTCCGGTCGCGGCACGCGACCTCGTGGCCGCGCGTGTGCGCACCGCCCGGCTCACCCCGGTCGCCCGGCTCCACACCACCCGCGAGCGGCGCGCGCTGCGGATGCTCGGGCCGGCCGGCACCACCGGAACCGCCGGAGCCGATGGAGCCGAGATCGGGGTCCTCACCGACGACCGCTGCCGCGTGGCCGGTGCGCCCCCGTCCCGGGAGTTCCGCGAGATCGAGTTCGAGGTCGCCCCCGATGCATCGGCGGCGGTGGTCGCCGCGGTCGTGGCCCGGCTGCGGTCCGCGAGCGCGGACCCCGACGAGGGGTCGACCCCCCTTCCGAAGGTCACCCGGGCGCTCGGACCCCTCGCCCGGGCCCAACCCGACGTCGTCGTGCCTCCGGTCGGGACCCCGGCGACGGTCACCGGGGTGCTCCGGCACGCGCTGGCGGAGTCGGTCCAGCGTCTCGTCGCCCACGACCCCGTCGCCCGGATCGGCGAGGATCCCGAGGGGGTGCACCAGGCCCGGGTCGCCACGCGGCGGCTCCGGTCGCACCTACGGACCTTCCGGCCCCACCTCCACCCGGTCCCGATCCGGGTGCTGCGGGCCGAGCTCGGGTGGCTCGCCAGCGAGCTCGGCGCCGTCCGCGACGCCGACGTCCTGCGCGACCGCCTGCGCGGCCGGCTCGCCGGGCTCGACCCCGGCGACACCCGTGCCGCGCAGCCGATCCTCGACCGCATCGACGCCGACCGGGCCGCGGCCCGCGAGCGGCTTCTCGCCGCGCTCCGGAGTCCCCGGTACCTGGCCCTGCTCGACCGACTCGTGGCCGTGGCCGGGCGCCCACCGGTCGTCCCCGGGTCCGACGCCGACGACCTCGACGCCCTGCGCCGGCTGGTCCGCGCGCCGTTGCGGCGCCTACGCCTCGCAGTGGCCACCCTCCCCGATCCCGCCCCCGACGCAGCCCTGCACGCGATCCGGATCCACGCCAAGCGGGCGCGCTACGCCGCCGAGGTGATGGTCCCGGTGTTCGGGAACCCGGCCCGGGACCTCGCCCGGGCCGTCACCCGGGTCCAGGACGTGCTCGGGGAGCACCAGGACGCCGTGGTTGCGGGCGCCTGGCTGCGGGCGACCGGCCTGGCCCTGCCCGACCCCCGCGCCGCATTCGCCGCCGGCGAGCTCGCGACACTCGAACGTGTCGCGGCGGCCGCCGCCCGCGACGCGTGGCCCGAGGCGTGGGCCGGAGCGTCCCCGATGCGAGTGCGACGGTGGCGGTGAACGGCCCTCCCCCCTCCGACGCGACGACCGGGCCCCGCGAGCCCGAGGTCGTGGCGGCGGGCGAGCCCGAGGTCGTGGCGGCGGGCGAGCCCGAGGTCGTGGCGGCGGGCGGGATCCTGATCCGCCCGGGCCCGGCGGGGCCGGAGGTGCTCGTCGTCCACCGGCCGCGCTACGACGACTGGAGCTTCCCCAAGGGCAAGCAGGACCCGGGCGAGACCCCCGAGCAGACCGCCCGGCGCGAGGTCGGCGAGGAAACCGGGATCACGGCCACGCTCGGGCCCTACCTCGGCGTCGTGCGCTACCGCGACCACTGCGACCAGCCCAAGGTCGTCCACTACTGGCAGATGGCGCCCGGGCCCGAACCGCCGGTCGCACCCGACGACGAGGTGGACCGCCTGCTGTGGTGCGCCCCGGAGGCGGCTGCCAGACTCCTGACCTACCCGCACGACCGCGCCCTGCTCGGACGACTCGAAGGACACCGGTGACGATCCATCTCCTGCGCCACGCCCGGGCCGGCCGGCGCAGCGCGTGGACGGGCGACGACGACCAGCGGCCCCTCACCAAGATCGGACTCCGTCAGGCCGACGCGCTCGTCCCCCGACTCGAGGGCCTCGGGATCGCGCGCATCGTCGCCAGCCCCTACGTGCGCTGCCGACAGTCGGTGGAGCCCCTGGCCAATCGCCTGCGCCTGCCCGTTGATCTCGCCGACGCACTCGCCGAGGGCGCCGGGCTCGACGAGGTGCTGCGCCTGGTCGAGAAGATCGGCGACGAGGACGCGGTCCTGTGCACCCACGGCGACGTGATGCTGGCGCTGCTCGGGTACCTGCGTGCCGAGGGGATCAAGGTGCGGCGGCGCAACGGCACACCCCCGGTGGAGAAGGGCTCGGTCTGGGAGCTCACCACCCGGCGCGAGGTGATCGCGCGCGCGACCTACCACCCGCCGCCGCGACCCGGACGGGACTGACGCGGGATTGACGATCGCACGGGGGCGGGGTTGGTTCCGCCGCCCCCGTGCGCGCACCCGCCGGCACACAGGGCCTTGGGGGAGGGCCGGTGCTCGGCCGGGGCTGTCGTCGACCGCATCCTCACACGGCGGGGTGAACCCTCACTCGCCGCCGGGGGGACAGCGGGTTGCGGTCGGGTGAACCCTCGGCGTCCCCCCACCGCCACTCCCGCCCCACCCTCCACAATCGGAGGGTGCCCCGCCCGACCTCCTCTCCGACCGCCCGCCGGGTCGCCGGCATCGGTGGCCTGCTCGAGCTGCTCGACGCCGGCCGCCTCGCCCGCGATCCGCACCGCCCCGACGACGCCGACCTGCTCACCCACGGACTGCGGTGCGCAGCCGTGCTCGAGACCCTCGCCCCCGGCGACCTCGAGCTGCAGGTCGCCGGCCTCGTGCACGATCTCGGCACCCTGCTCGAGCCCCGCTGTCCCGACCGCCACCCGGCGGCCGGCGCCGAGGCGGTCCGCCCGCTCCTCGGGCGGCGGGTCGCCGACCTGGTCGCCGGGCACGAGGACGCCGTCCGCTACCTCGTCACGGTCGACGTGTCGTATCGCAGCCGCCTCGGACCCGGGGCCCGGGAGCACCTCCGGCGACTCGGGGGCCTGATGGACCCGGACGAGCGCTCGACCTTCCTCGCCCGCCCCGACGCCGAGGCGCTGGTCACCCTCCGCCGGGCCGACGACACCGCCCGCACGCCCGCCGGACGGGTCCCGAGCCTCGACCACTGGACGCTTGCGCTCTACGCCGTCGCAGCCACCGCGCGGCCCTGACCCCGGTAGCGTTCGCCCGTGCGCGTGCTCGTGACCAACGACGACGGGGTCGGTGCCCCCGGCCTCCAGGCCCTGGCCGAGGCCGTGGTGGCGGCAGGATACGACGTCATCGTGATCGCCCCGGCGGGCGAGTGCAGCGGCGCCGGCGCGTCGATCGGCCGCCTCCACCGCAAGGGGCCGATCGCCTGCACCAAGGTGGACTGGCCGCAGCTGCCGGGCGTGCCCGTCTACGCGCTCGACGCGCCGCCCGCCGCCACGGTCTACGCGGGTGCGCTGGGCACGTTCGGCCCGCCGCCCGACGCAGTGGCCTCGGGGGTGAACCCCGGCCTGAACTCCGGGCACCTGGTCCTGCACTCGGGCACCGTGGGCGCCGCCCTCACCGCCGCGACCCTCGGGATCCCCGGGGTCGCGGTCTCCGTGGCCTGGAGCGAGCACCCGCACTGGGCCACCGCGACCGCGTTCGTCCCGGCCGCCCTCGAGTTCGCGCGCAGGTGCGCCGGACCGGCCCGGACCGTGAGCCTGAACGTCCCCGACCGCCCGCTGGCCGAGGTGCGGGGGGTGCGGTCGGCGACGCTGGCGCCGTTCCTCGAGCGATGGAGCGCCGAGGCCCGGGCCGGTGAGGTCCTGCTCGAGTACACCGGGCGGGACGAGGAACCGCCCCCCGGTTCCGACCTCGCGTTGGTGCTTGAGGGCTACGCCACCGTCACCGTGCTCGACGGAATCACCCCGGCCGCGTCCGACGGCGCCGCACCGGCGATCGAGGCCGGCACCCGCATCTGACCCGACTAGCCGCGTCGCTCGTAGCGGTACCCGACGCCGCGCACGGTCACGATCCGCACCGGCTGGGCCGGATCGTCCTCGATCTTGGCCCGCAGGCGCTTCACGTGCACGTCGAGGGTCTTGGTGTCCCCGAAGTAGTTCGGGCCCCAGATGCGATCGATGAGGACGTCGCGGGTCAGCACCCGACCGGCGTTGGTCATCAGCAGCTCCAGGAGCTCGAACTCCTTGAGCGGCAACGCGACGAGATCCCCCCGCACCATCACCTCGTGACGGGCGACGTCGACGCGGATGTCGTCGATCACGATCTGCTCGTCGGCCGGCGTCGCCGGCGCGTCGAGCCGCGGCGCCCGGCGCAGGGCCGCGCGGACCCGGGCGACGAGCTCGCGCAGCCGGAACGGCTTCGTCACGTAGTCGTCGGCCCCGACCTCGAGCCCGACGACGGCGTCGATCTCCGCGTTGCGGGCCGTGACCATGATGATCGGCACCTGCGACCGGGAGCGCAGCTCCCGGCACACGTCCACCCCCGACATTCGCGGCAGCATGACGTCGAGGAGGACCAGGGCGGGGTTGGACCGATCGAACTGGTCGATGGCCTCGGGGCCGTCGGCGGCGGTCTCGACCCGGAAGCCCTCGCGCTCGAGCGCGATCGAGAGCGCGTCGCGGTACGACTCCTCGTCGTCGACCACCAGGATCGTCGGGCGCTCGGGCATCAGGCGGCCTCGGCGTCGACACCGGGTCGGGGCAGCACGAGTCGGAACGTGGAGCCCACACCCTCGATCGACTCGACCGTGACCTCGCCGCCGTGGGCCTGGGCGACGTGGCGGACGATGGCGAGTCCGAGGCCGGTGCCACCGGTGGCGCGACTGCGGGCCTTGTCGACACGGTAGAAGCGCTCGAAGATCCGCTCGAGGTCGCGCGACGGGATCCCGATCCCCGAGTCGCGCACGGCCACGGCGACTCGGCCGTCGACCACCTCACACCACACGTCGACCGCCCCGCCATCGTCGGAGTACTTCACGGCGTTGTCGAGCAGGTTGGTGATCGCGCCGACTACCTGGCCGGGATCACAGGCCACCGCCAGGTCATCGGTGACGCCCCGCACGTCGAGGCTGATCCCTCGTGCGCGGGCAAGGGCCCGCACCCGTCCGACCGCCTCGTCGACCAGGACCCGGACCGGCACGATCTCCCGGCTCGGGTGCTCCTGGGCCTCCACGGTGCTGAGGTCGAGGAGGTCGTCGACGATGTGGGCGAGCCGATCGGCCTCCCGCACCAGCTGCTCGGCCAGACGCCGGGCGACCTCGGCGTCGTCGCTGCCGAGGAAGGTCTCGGCCAGGAGGCCCATGGCCCCGATCGGGGTCTTGAGCTCATGGCTGACGTTGGCGACGAAGTCCCGCCGGACCGCCTCGACCCGGCGCACCTCGGTGACGTCGTCGACGTAGGCAGCGGCACCGATGATCCCGTCGTCGTCGACGACCAGGGGCACGGCCCGGACGATCAGGGTTTCGCGCGGCGGGCCGAACAGGGCCAGCTCCTCCTCGCCGGTCACGCCGGTCCGGGCCCCCCGCAGCAGGCGCTCGATGACCTCCTGCACGACGGCCTCGCCGTGGCGGGCGTCACGGAACCGCTCGGCCGATGCACTGCGCAGGACCTCGTCGCCGTCGGCGTCGACCACGACGACGCCGGTGTCCACTCCAACGAGCGCCGACGCCACACACTCGCCCGCCCGTCGGGCGAGATCGGCGCCCCCGGGCGCCGCGACGCCGGGACCGTCGTCGGTGCGCCAGCGCTTCAGCCGAACCGTCCGGTGATGTAGCCCTCGGTCCGGGGGTCGGAGGGCTTCGTGAAGATCGTGGCGGTGGCGTCGTACTCGACCAGCTTGCCGACCCGCCGACCGTTGTCATCGGCCTCGGCCGTGTAGAAGGCGGTGCGGTCGGAGACGCGGGCCGCCTGCTGCATGTTGTGGGTGACGATGACGATGGTGAGCGTCTCCTTGAGCTCCTCCATCAGGTCCTCGATCCGCGCGGTGGCGATCGGGTCGAGCGCCGAGCACGGCTCGTCCATCAGCAGCACGTCGGGATCGACGGCCAGGGCCCGGGCGATGCAGAGTCGCTGCGCCTGGCCGCCCGAGAGCGACAGCGCGCTCGACTTGAGCTTCTCCTTGACCTCGCCCCAGAGCGCGGCACGGGTGAGCGCCTGCTCCACGATCCCCTCGAGTTCCGAACGCTTGCGCACCCCGTTGATGCGCGGCCCATAGGCGATGTTATCGAAGATCGACTTCGGGAACGGGTTCGGCTTCTGGAACACCATCCCGATCCGGCGCCGCACCTCGGCGGCGTCGACCTTCGGGCCGTAGAGGTCCTCACCGTGGTAGGTGATCGTCCCGGCGACCCGCGCGCCGGGCGTGAGGTCGTGCATGCGGTTCAGCGACCGCAGCACCGTGGTCTTGCCGCACCCGGACGGCCCGATGAACGCCGAGATCTCGTTGCGGGCGATGTCAAGGTCGACGTCGGTGACGGCCCGGGCCTCGCCGTAGAAGATCTCGACCGTCGAGAGATCGAAGACGACCTCGCGTCCCGGCACCGGGCCGGGGTCCGCAGGAACCTCGGGAGGACGCACCTGGGTGGGCGTCAGGTCCACACGGGTGATGGTATCGCCGGCGGTCGCAGCAGGGGGCATGGCGGGCTCCGAGGTCATGCGGCGCCCGACACCCGGCGCGTGTACACGACGGTGACGATGCGGGCAATGGCGGTGGCGAGGAAGACGATGAGGATCAGGGTGACTGCGGCGCCGAAGGCGCGTTCCTGGGCCGGGACGAACGGCGAGGCGGCGTTGCCGAAGATCTGGACCGAGAGCGCGGTGTTCGAGCCGCTCAGCCAGTCCCAGTTCACGAGGTTGGTCGCCCCGATCACGAACAGCAGCGGGGCGGTCTCCCCGGCGGCCCGGGCCACCGCGAGGAGCGATCCGCTCACGATCCCGGGGGCGGCGTGCGGGAGCACGACCGTGCGGATGGTCCGGGACTTCCGGCTCCCGAGCGCCAGGCTGCCCTCGCGCAGTTCGTGGGGCACGAGCTTGAGCATCTCCTCGGAGGTACGGATCACCACGGGGAGCATCAGCGCGCCCAAGGCGAGTGAGCCGGCGAGCGCGCTGAAGCCATCGGCGCCCCGGGGCAGCACCCAGAAGGTGTAGATGAACAGGCCCATCACGATCGACGGCACCCCGGTGAGGATCTCGCTCAGGAACCGGACGATTGCGGCGAAGCGGGAGCGGGCGCCGTACTCGTTGAGGTAGATGCCGCCCATCACGCCGAGGGGGACGGCGATGAGCGTGGCGCCGACCGTGATGATAAGCGTCCCGATGATGGCGGGGTAGATCCCACCCTCGACGCTGCGCTGCGAGAAGGGGAGATCGGTGGTCAGGAACTCCCAGGAGAAGACCTTCAGGCCCTCGCGCGCGACGTAGTACACAAGCGCAACGAGCGGGACGGCGGCCGCGACGAACGCGCCCACGATCGCCACCGTCGCGAACGCGCTCTTGAACTGCCTGAACCCCGTGCCCTTGCGGGGCTGGAGCACCGCGCCGGCCGGGAGCGTGGGCGCGGCCATCACACCACTCCGAAGCGACGGTTGGCCCGGCGCAGCACGCTCCGGGCGACGATGCCGATGATGATGGTCAGGAGGAGCAGCACGAGCCCGAAGCCGATCAACGCGGAGCGCTGCACCCCGCTGGCCTCCCCGAACTGGTTCGCGATGATGCTGGCGAGGGTGTCGCCGGGGGCGAGCAGGTTCCCGGTGAGCCGCTGCGAGGCCCCGATGACCAGCGCCACGGCGATGGTCTCCCCCACCGCCCGGCCGAACCCGATGATCACGGCAGCGACGACCCCCGAGCGGCTGTGGGGGAAGATCGCGCCCCGGATCATCTCCCACCGGGTCGCTCCGAGCGCAAGGCTCGCCTCCTTCTGCGCGAGTGGGCAGGTGGCGAAGACCTCGCGGGTGATGGCGGTGACGATCGGGGTGATCATGATCCCGACGACGATGGCCGCCGTCATGATCGAGAGGCCCGAGGCGCTCGGGCTGCCGAGCAGGTCGCCCAGCACCGGCACGCCGGCGACGGCGCCGTGGACGTCGGCATAGACGTCGGCGAGCGGCTGCGAGAGTTGGCGCAGCATCCAGAGCCCGAACACCACCGACGGAATCGCCGCGAGCAGGTCGATCACGAACACGATGGGCAACCGGGCCCGGCGCGGCGCGATCTCGGTCACGAACAGCGCGATGCCCACGCTGATCGGCACCGCGATCACCAGCGCCAGGGCGGCGACGATCAGGGTCATCAGCGCGAGCGAACCGGCACCGAACTTCTCGTTGACCGGCTCCCAGTCGAGCGAGAACAGCGAGCCCAGCCCCTCGAAGCTGATCCACTCGCGGGCGCTGTCGAAGAGCACGAAGACGATGGAAACCAGGACCACCAGCACGAACAGCCCTGCGAGCACGGCGAGGACTCGGAACGCCCGGTCGACCGCGAAGCCGGGCGGGCGCGGTCCCCCCACGAGCGGGGACGGCGGAGCGGGATCGAGGGTCTGGGTCACGGTGCCCCGATTCTGGCTGGGGGGAGCGGGCCGGGGGAAGCCCGCCCCCCCCACCAGGGGTCATGGGCCGGCGGCAGGGCCGCCGGGCGGGAACTGGACCGTTAGCCGAGGGCGTTGAGCCGGGCGGCCGTCTGGGTGGCCCAGTCCTTGGGCAGCGGGGCGTAGTCCACGGTCGCCGCCTGCTTCTGGCACGGACCGACCAGGTACTCGGCCCACGCCTTCACCGCCGCAGCCACTTTGGCGTCGGAGTACTTGGCGTACACCAGCACGAACGTGGGGGCGGCGATCGGATAGGCCTTGGGGCTGGGCGAGTTGAGCGGGTTGTAGAGGCCGTCGGCGTTGAGGGCCACACCGTCGAGCGCCGCGGTCGCCGCCTCCAGGCTCGGCAGGATGAACGTCCCGGCCGCGTTCCGGATGGTGGCGAACTTCAGCCCGGTCGCCTTGGCGTCGGAGTAGTCGACGTAGCCGACTGCGCCTTCGGTCGCCTTGACGATCGCACCCACGCCCGAGTTGCCGTTGCCACCCTGCGCGTCGGCGGGCCAGGTCACGGTCGAGCCCGCCCCGAGCTTCCACACCGACCCGGCGGCGCTGCTGAGGTACCGGGTGAAGTTCTCGGTGGTTCCGGAGCTGTCGGAGCGCCGCGCAATGGCCACCTTCGTCGCCGGGAGCGTCACGCCGGGGTTGTCGGCGGCGATGAGGGGATCGTTCCAGGTGGTGATGTCACCCTGGAACAGCTTCGCGACGTTCAGGGGCGTGAGCCGGAGCGGCTTCTTGATGCTGGGGAGGTTGTAGGAGATCGTGATCGGCGCGGTCACGGTCGGGACGTACAGGAAGCTCCCGCCCTTGATCTTCGAGAGGTCCGCAGCGGGGTAGGGGGCGTCGGACGCTCCCCACTGCGTGACCTGGTCGGCGAACTCCTGGCGGCCCTTGCCCGACCCACCACCCGGGTTCGGGTAGTTGACGGTCACGTTGGGCTGGACCTTCCGGAAGGACTCACGGCACTGGTCGATGAAGCCCTGGGGGAAGGTGGCCCCCGAGCCGTTGATGGTCGTGGCCGGCAGGGCCTTGGTCTTCTGGGCCGCGGCCGGGGCCACGCCGGCGGTGGCCGCGAGTCCGGCCGCCAGAGCGGTCACGGCCGCCAATCGGAACACTCGGGTGCGTCGGTGCATGCTCGGAGGAGCCTCCTCGTCGTGGACCGCCTGACGGGGCAGGGGCCCGGGGTATTTGTGGATCACCATGGATCGGTGCATCGAAACGAACCGTAGGCAGCCCGTTTGGCGCGCACTCGACCACTGGGTGGACTCCAGGTGAACGACGGTCTAACAATGGAGGGCACCCGACCTCCGGCCACCCGTCGTTCACCTGGGCCGGTCACCATCGTTCCATGGCCGAGACCCCCAACCCAGAACCCGGCACGGCCGATGGCGCCCCCGACCGGGACCTCGAGGAGCACTTCATGAGCATCACGGCGGGCGAGGAACCGACCCGGCGGACGTTCCACGAGCACCTGGCCGACCTCCGGGTCGCAGTGATCCGACTCGGGGCGCTCACCACCGAGCTCGTGTCGGCCGCGACCCAGTCGCTCCTCGACGGCGACCTCACCCTCGCCGAGCAGGCCATCCGCAACGACGACGGCATCGACGACCTCACCCACCACATCGACAACGAGTGCTTCGCCCTGCTCGCCCGCCAGCAGCCGATGGCCACCGACCTCCGGGTGATCCTGGCGACCCTGCGGATCGCCCACGAGCTCGAGCGCTCCGCCGACCTCAGCGTCAACATCGCCAAGGCCACCCGGCGGCTCTGGCCGTCGCCGCTCGATCCGAAGGTCCGGGGCATCGTCGACCGGATGGGCCAGCAGGCCACCAACCAGACCCGCCTCGCCCTCGACGCCTACGCCGACGCCGACCCCACGTACGCCCGGGCCCTGGCCGACATGGACGACGCCATGGACGAGCTCACCAAGAGCCTGTTCCGCTACGTCCTCGCCCTGGCCCCCGCCGACGAGGGCACCGTCCAGCAGGCCGTGCAGATCGCCCTGGTGGGCCGCCACTTCGAGCGGATCGCCGACCACGCCGTGACCATCGCCGAGCGGGTCGTGTTCATGGCGACCGGCGAGTACCCGGTCCACGAGACCGACCGGCCCGAGGTCGCAGGCGAGATCGGCTGAGCCCCGGCGGAACCCCGCCCGGAACATCCGGGCGGACCGGCTTCAGGCCGTGATCGTCAGGCCGTGGTCTCGGGCTCCTCGTAGCCGAGGTCCCACTCCACGATGAGCCGCTCGCGCTCGGCGTCGCGGTTGACCCGCTCCCGGTTGCGCCGGAACTGCGGGTCGTGGGGCGGGAGGAGCTGGAGCCGCGCCAGCGCCCGGGTCCGGAACTCGTCGATCATGCGGCCGTCGCCGAAGACGCCGTGCACCTCCCAGTGCGGGGACACCGGGCCGAGGTACACCATCTTCACGTGCCCCACCGGGGGCAGCTGCTCGAGCTGATCGGGACCGATGGCCATCGGCACAACCTAGTGCGTCGGCGGCGCCGGACCCCCGGGCCCGCGGCCCGGGGATCGGCGCACCGGTCGCGTGCGGCTCAGGCGGTCGGCCGCTCGGTCAGGGTCGCCCGGAGCGTGACGGTCTCGCCGCCCCGGCGGACGCCCACCTCGACGGTGTTGCCCGGGCGGCGCCCGCGCACGAGGGCTTGGACGTCGGAGGCCTCGGTCACGGGCTGTTCGCCGATCGAGACGATGACGTCGCCCTCCCGGAGCCCGGCGGTCGCCGCCGCCGAGCCCGGCGACACCCGGGTCACGAGGGCACCGGTGCCGGTGGGGAGGTCCCGCTCGCGGGCCAACGCCGGCGTGACCGTCACGGTCGAGACCCCGAGGAACGCCGCCGGCCGACCGAGGCGCAGGTCGTCGATGATCGGGCGGGCGTTGGCCACAGGGATGGCGAAGCCCACGTTGTTGGCCGACTGGGGGTTGGCGATCGCGGTGTTGATCGCGATGACCCGGCCCTGGACGTCGACCAGCGGGCCGCCGGAGTTGCCCGGGTTGATGGCGGCGTCGGTCTGGAGCATGCCGATCAGGGTCGAGCCGGTGTTGGTGCTGACGGTGCGCCGCAGCCCCGACACGATCCCACGGGTGATGCTCAAGCCGCCGTCGAGGGCGAGCGCGTTGCCGATGGCGACCACCTCGTCGCCCGGCTGCACGGCGTCGGAGTCGCCGAGCTCCACCGTCGGGAGGCTCGTGCCCGCGACCTTGAGCACGGCGAGGTCGGACGCCGGCTCACGGCCCACGAGCTCGGCCGGCTTCTCGGACCCGTCGGTGAAGGCGACCGAGATCTGCGTCGCACCCTCGACCACGTGGCTGTTGGTGACGATGTAGCCGTCGGGCGTGATGACGAACCCGGTGCCCGCACCGCGACTCGTCGTGTTGGTGCCCGAGCGCGCCGTGATCGCCACCACCGCGGGCTCCACCTTCGCGATGATCCCGGCGATCCCCGAGGCGGGGGCGATCACCTGCGCCGGCCGCCGCACGAGCGTCTCGGATCCGGCGACGGCGCCGGTCTGCGGGTCACGGTCGGCGACCACGAACACCCCGGACGCCACGAGGGCTCCGACCAGGCCACCGACCACGGCGGCGGCGAGCCACTGGCGCAGGCCGCCCGCCGACCGGGGCCGGGTCGGCACCGACGCCGGGGCCGGCCCGGCCGGCGGGACCGGCGGCGCAGCCGGTTCCGCGGCACCGGCCGGGGCGGGATCGAACGGGTGGTCGAGGGTGGGTGGCTGCACGGGGACTCCGATCACCGGGTGGGGGTCTCGCCCGGGGAGGACGGGGCACCCCGGGGGACGTGGATGCAGGACCAGGAACGATCCCGGCGTCCGTCGCGTTCCCAGCCGACGGCCCTCGGAGCCCCGGGCTAGGGTGACCCCGTGTCCGGGAACCGCCCCGACGGCAGGGACGTTGGAGAGGACGTGAACGAGTCCTTCGCCTCCCCTGCCGACCACGTGACCCCCGAGTGGATGGACCGGGCCCGCTGCCGGTCCCTCGACCCCTCCGAGTTCTTCCCGTCCGACGGGGTCGGGGTCGAGGTCGCCAAGCGCGTCTGCGCCGAGTGCCCCGTGCGGGCCGAGTGCCTCGAGTACGCCCTCACCCACCGCATCGACCACGGCGTCTGGGGAGGCTGCTCCGAGCGCGAGCGGCGGCGCATGCTGCGGTCGCGCCGACTGTCGGGAGTCGGCGGCACCTGGTGAGGCCCGGTGCGGATCCGGCCCAGTGAGCATCCGTCCGGTGAACATCCGTCCGGTGAACATCCGGTGGTCCCCGGTGACATCCCGGTGAACCCCGGGCCGGGAGCGGCGGGCGGGTCCTAGGCTCCGGGCGCCGACCCCGGAGGAGCCATGCCCGTCGATCCCGACGCACTGCGTCCCGTCGCCCTCTTCGCGGGACTCACCGACGACGACCTCGCAGCGATCGCCGCCAAGTTCGAGGCGCGCACCGCCGAGGGCGGGGAGCGCTTCGCCCGCGAGGGAGCGTCGGGCTACTTCTTCTTCGTGATCCTCGAGGGCACGGCCGAGGTGACCCGTGGCGGCACCGCCGTCGCGACCCTCGGGCCCGGCGACTGCTTCGGCGAGACCGCGATCCTCGAGGCCACCCGGCGCACCGCCACCGTCACCGCGGTCACGCCGATGGTGGTGGGCGCGATGTTCGGCGCCGACTTCGCCAAGCTCGCCGACGACTCCCCCGAGCTCCACGCCCGCCTGCGGCAGCTGGTCGCCGAGCGACGCGCCGACGACTGACGGCGCCGGCCGCCCGGCGGGCTAACGCCAGCCGAAGGGCCCGAAGAGGAAGTCGGCCACCCGGTCGACCAGCCCGTCGCCGTCGGCGGCCCGGTCGTCGAACGCGACCGCGAACTCGCGCAGGTCGGCGGCGGTGGCGTCGGACACGAGCGTGCGGGTCACGCCGTCGCGCTCCCACACCAGCACCGACCCACCCGCCACCTCGTAGCCGAGCGCGACGGCCTCGCGGACCCGCACCCGGGCGTCGGCCTCCGGCATGCCCCCGGGGTCGAGCACACCGATCTGCTGGAACACCGACACGCCGAAGAGCCCGTCGGAGTAGTAGAGCTGCACGGTGCCGTCGGCCCGCTCGTAGCGCCCGGCGAGCACGAAGCCCGTCACCCGGTCGGGTGCGGCGAAGCGGGCCGGGAGGGCCCGCACGGTGTCGGGGGTCGGGTCGGTCCCCCGGGCCGACGGTCGGCGCTCGACGACCTGGGGCGCAGAGGGTGGCACGGCGGTGGCCCCGCCGAGCCGGGCGACCTCCACGAAGCCGACCGCCCGGACCACCCGGCCCTGGCGGTCGAGCACCTCGCGGCGCAGCATCACCCCGGTCGCCTTGTCGCAGTAGGCCCGCACGCGGGGGGCACCGGTCTTCGGGTCGGTCGCGGTGACCATGACCGTGGCCCGGCCCGCCACCGGGATCCCGGTGCCCACGGTCAGGTCCCAGCGGGTGGCCGGCGACGGGGACTTCCGGGCGACGGGCTCATCCCACCCCACCTCCCAGCCGGTCACCCCGGCGATCCAGCGGTCCTCGGCCCGACCGCCCGCCTGCCGGGCGCCCTCACCGACCTGCACCGCGCCACCGGCCCCGGTCACCTTGGTCCGGGCCGAGCGCCAGCCTCCGTCGTCGAGCCACTCGATCTGGACGGTGCCCGCGAAGTCCTCGCGCACCGTCGCGGTCCGGGCCCGGTCGAGCACCGTCACCGCATCGTCGGCGTACGCGCCGGGGAGCACGCCGGTCGCGCCCGTGGCCGCGACCAGGGCCACCAGCCCGAGCGCGATCCCGACGCGCCGCCCGCGGCTCACGGGCGGAACCCGGCCCGCACGCCGAGCGGCACGAGCGAGCTGACCACGTCGTCCTGCAGGGACGAGCGCACGGCGTGGGCGTCGGTGAACGTCGCGACCGGCGGGGTGACCGACGCCGGCCGCGGGACCAGGACGACCACCGCGAGCATCGCGGCAGCGGCCGCGCCGCCCACGGCGGTCCAGCGCCGCGTGCGGCGGGCGCGCCGGGCCGTCAGGTCGTCGGGAACCGGGGCCGGGGTCGGGACCGCGGCGGACGCCTCGGGCAGGCCCTCGGCCAGCAGGCGCTCGAAGAACCCCGGGGGGGCGTCACGCAGCGGGAGGCCACGCACGGCGTCACGCGCCGCGGCCACCTCGGCCAGCGCGGCCCGGAGGTCGGCCGAGTCGGCCAGGCGGGCGTCGAGGGCGACCCGCTCGGCATCGGTGCACTCGCCGTCGAGGTAGGCCGACAGCACGGTGTCGTCCGGATCCACGGACCCGGTCGGCGGGATCGGTGGACGACTCATGCGGCCCCCTCGGTGAGCATGGTGCGCAGCAGTCGCCGGCCGCGGTGCAGGCGGGACCGCACGGTCCCGACCGGGACGCCGAGCGCGGCGGCGATCTGCTCGTAGGACTGGTCGGCGACGTCGCAGAGCACCACCGGCACCCGGAACTCCTCGGGAAGGGCGGCGAGGGCCGCCTGGATCTCGTCGGAGAGCCCCGACGACACCTCGTCGGCCGCGGGTGACGCAGGCAGCACGCGCTCGGGATCGTCGGGCAGCGCGTCGGCGGGACGGCGCCGCCGCCGCCGGACCTCGTCGAGAAACACGTTCGTCACGATCCGAGCCAACCAACCTTCGAGGGACCCCGGCTGGTAGCGCTCGAGCCCGCGGTGGACGCGGAGGAGCGACTCCTGGACGAGGTCCTGGGCGTCTTCGTCGTTTCCGGCCAGGCGGTAGGCCACCGAGTACATGAAGCGCCCGTGGTCACGGGCGACTTCCTCCCAGGTGGGGACACCGTCGGTCACCACGTCAACGAACCGACCGGCCGATCGGGTTCCCGGGCGGGCCGGGGCACCCGCCCCGGACGCAGGCGGCGGGACCGGGCTACTTGGCCTCGGACGACTCGCCGCCGTCCTTGGCGCCCTCGGTCAGGCCCTGCTTGAACTCCTTCTGGGCCTGGCCCATGGAGCGGGCCAGCTTCGGGAGCTTCGCCCCGCCGAAGATCAGCAGCACGATCAGCAGGACGATGATGAGCTCGGTGGGGCCCACGTTCATGGCGATCCCTTCGGATGGGCGTGGTCACATGTTAACCCGGGGCGCCCCGGCCCTGCCCGCAGACCTCGAGCAGGCACTCGACGTCGTCGAGGGCGCCCACCTGGAACGGCACCGCCCCGACGCCGAGGATCACGGTCTCGACGCCGAGGTCGGCCCACCCGGCGAGCTGGGCACGGATCTGCTCGGGCGTGCCGACCAGGCGGCCCTCCCGCCACTCGGCGAGGTCGACGTCGAGGACCCCCGGGGGCGAGACGGCCCGGAGCCGCTCGAACCGGCGGGCGAGGTCGGCCTCGTCCTCGCCGCAGAGCGCGTAGAGGCCGAGCGACCGCCACACCGTCGCCGGGTCGCGCCCCGCAGCGTCGCAGGCCCGGTGGAGCGCGTCGAGGCGCTCGCGGTAGGCGGCCGGCGTCCAGACCCAGCAGGTGTTCCAGCCGTCGGCGAGGTCGACCGCCGCGCGGAGCACCCGGTCGCCCTTGCCCCCGACGAAGAGCGGGGGGCGGGGCGTCTGCACCGGCGGCGGGTCGAGGACGGCACCCGCGGCCGCGTGCGCGCGGCCGGCGAACGTGACCGGGTTGCCCGCGAGCAGGTCGCCCACCACCGTGAGCGCCTCGCGGAGCCGGTCGACCCGCTCCCCCGGCCGGGGCATCGTCAGGCCGACGGCCTCGTAGTCGGGGGCGTACCAGCCCGCCCCCAGGCCCACGTCGAGCCGGCCGCCGGTGATGCGGTCGAGCGTCGCGAGCGCAGTGGCGAGGACCGCGGCGGGCCGCAGCGCCTCGAGCAGCACGAGCGTGCCCAGTCGGACCCGGGGCACCGCCCGGGCGAGCGCCGCGAGCGTGCCGATCGGCTCGTACGCGCCGTAGCGACGGTCGGGTCCCCCGTACTTGGCGAGGTCGAGGAACAGGTGGTCGCTCAGCCACAGGGAGTCGACCCCGGCCGCCTCGGCGACGCGCGCGTGCCGCTCGATCGTCTCGAAGCGCAGCGGGTCCTCGCCCGGGACCGAGTAGTCGTACTGGGGCAGCGCGAGCCCGATGCGCATCGCTGCAGGTTACGGGGCGCGGTCCATACTGGGCCGGTGCTGGAGTGCGTGCCCAACGTCTCGGAGGGCCGTGATCCCGTCGTGGTCGCCGCCCTCGCCGACGCCTGCGGCGCCGCCCTGCTCGACCGCCACGTCGACGCCGACCACCACCGGACGGTGCTCACCCTGGCCGGCCCGGGTCCCCGGGACGCGCTCCGAGCCGCCGAGGCGCTGGCCCGGGCGGTGGCCGAGCACTGCGACCTGCGGACGCACCGCGGCGTCCACCCGCGCCTCGGCGCGCTCGACGTCGTGCCCTTCGTCGCACTCGACGAGCCCACCCCGGTCGCGGTCGATGCGGCCCACGCGTTCGCCACCTGGATCCACCGCGCGCTCGGCGTCCCCGTGTTCCTCTACGACGGCGCGGCCGCCGACGGGTGCAGCCTGCCCGAGGTCCGCCGCGATGCCTTCGTCCGGCGGCCGCCGGACCTCGGTGGCCCCGCGGCCCATCCGAGGCTCGGGGCGGTGGCGGTGGGGGCCCGGGCGCCGATGGTGGCCGTGAACTGCTGGCTCGACTCGGACGACGTCGCCCTGGCCCGCCGGGTGGCGACCGTCGTGCGGGCGCGTGACGGCGGCCTCCCCGGGGTGCGGGCCCTCGGCCTCGCGCTCCCGGGCCGGGCCCGGGCCCAGGTGTCGATGAACCTGGTGGACCTCGAGCGCACCGGCGTGGAAGCCGCCTGCACCGCCGTGCGCGACGCCGTCGCGGCCGCGGGCGGTCGGGTGGAGCGGGTCGAGCTGGTGGGACTGCTGCGCACCGTCGACCTGGAGCGGTGCAGCGCCGGGTTCCGGGCCTGGGCGGGCCTCGACCCCGGCTGCACGATCGAGTCCCGCCTCGCCGGGCGGGACGGCTGACCCTGGGAGGTCAGGCCGAGGCGACCCCGGGGGGTCGGGCCGAGGCGACCCCGCGGCGCTCCAAGGCCCGCTGACGGCGGACCCGCCGGCGCTCCCGCTCGGAGAGGCCGCCCCAGATGCCGAACTTCTCGCCCTGGTCGAGGGCGTACTCGAGGCACTCGTCGCGGACCTCGCACCCCCGGCAGACCGCCTTGGCCTCCCGGGTCGACGCCCCCCGCTCCGGGAAGAACAGGTCGGGGTCCACCCCCAGGCAGTTGGCCCGCTCCTGCCAGCGGCGGTCGTCGCCGCCGTCCGACCGGAGGAACTTCACGATCTCGAAGACCTGCACCCGCTTCCCCCTCTGTTGACGTCCGCTCGGGTTCGTCCGCTCGGGCGCACGGTCGTGCGCCTCCGGCCACCGGGTGGTCCGGTCCCGTGGGCCCGGAATGACGCAGGTGGAATTACAACGGTGTCACTCTGATCGTTCGAGGGCCCGGAGTGCAAGTGGGACGGGCGGATTCCTGCCGATTGGTGTCTGATTCAAGGCTTTCGCGGCAAGATTTCGGGTCGCGCGGGGGCCCGGGGCCTAGCCTGACGGCGTGACGCGCCTCACCGTGGTGACCGGCGACCTGACCGCTCAGGCCGTCGACGCCGTCGTCAACGCGGCCAACGAGGGGCTCCGGCGGGGCGGCGGCGTGTGCGGGGCGATCTTCGCCGCCGCCGGCCCCGACCTCGACGCGGCGTGTGCCGCCCTCGCCCCGTGCCCCACCGGCGACGCCCGGGTCACCCCGGGCTTCGGGCTCCCCGCCCGCTTCATCGTCCACGCCGTCGGCCCGGTGTGGCAGGGCGGCACCGCGGACGAGCCCGCGCTCCTCGCCGGCGCCTACCACCGGGCGATCGAGGTCGCGGTCGGGGTCGGCGCCCGGTCTGTCGCCTTCCCGGCCATCTCGACCGGCATCTTCGGCTACCCGCTCGACGACGCGACCGAGGTCGCGGTGGCCACCGTGCGGGCCGCGGCCGGGTCCCTGGACGAGGTCCGGTTCGTGTGCTTCGACGCCGGCACCCGGGCCATCTACGACCGGGTGCTCGCCCGCTGAGCCGACCGGGTCAGCTCGCGCGGCGGTTGGCCCGCCGCCCCTCGAGGAAGTCGACCAGCACGTAGTCGCCGAGGGTGTCGGGGGTGGTGTAGAAGGCGCGACCCCGGTTGATCCGGCACATCTGCTCGACGAACGTCTTCAGGTTCCAGCCGTCGTCGAGCATGAAGGTGTTGATGCGGATCCCCTCCCGGGTGCAGCGCATCACCTCCTTCAACGTCTCCTCGATCGTCACCGGCGAGGGCGGGTAGTCGAAGTAGGCGTGCCCGTCGGGGGTGATGTGGGCGGTCGGCTCGCCGTCGGTGACCATGATCACCTGCTTGGTGCCGCTCTGGCGGTGCAGCATCCGGCGGGCCAGCGCGAGCGCGTGGTGCATGTTGGTGCCCCACTCGAAGTCCCAGCTCATCTCCGGGAGCTTGTCGGGCGCCACCTCCCGGGCGACCCGGCCGAAGCTCACCAGGCCGAAGTAGTCGCGCGGGTACTGGCTGGTGATGAGGGCGTGGAGCGCCATCGCCACCTTCTTCGCGGGCAGGAAGTTGTCCCGCATGGGCATCGACATCGAGACGTCGAGCAGCAGGACGGTGGCGCTCCGGGTGGTGAGCTCGGTGCGCTCGATCTCGAAGTCGGCCGGGGTCAGCCGGACCGGCGTCCCCGACCCCTGGCGCCAGATCGCGTTCTTCACCGTCTGCTGGACGTCGAGGCGGAACGGGTCGCCCCACTCGTAGGGCTTGGTCTCGTAGGCGGGGTCGTGTCCGGTGCCCGCGGCCGTGACCTCGTGACGGCCGGTGCGGTCCTTCACGAGCTTGCGGTAGAGGTCGCCCAGGGCCTTCTGCCCGATCGCCCGCAGGCCCCGGGGCGTGAGCTCGAGGCGGCCCTCACGGGTCTCGATGAGCCCCGCCTCCTCCAGCATCCGGGCCAGCTCGGCCAGGCGCTCCAGCGACCGGGCGGCGTCGTCGCCGAGCATCTCGCGGGCCCGGTCGATGTCGACCTCGGTGAGCTCGCCCGGCTGGGTGGCCTGGGAGAGGAGGTGCTCGAGGTCGTCCATGTCGCCGAGCTGGTCGAGCAGGCTCGGCATGCCCGACATCGACAGGGGGTCGTCGCCCCGGAAGTTCATCTGGCGGTCCCAGGGGAGCTGCGGGAACGCCTGCTGGAGGTTCTGGGACAGCTGGTCCATCTGCCAGCGCAGGTCCATGTCCTCGAGCAGCGACTCGGCGAGGGCCTGGAGCTGGGCCCGCTGCTCGGGGGTCATGGAGTTCATCAGCTGCTGCATCTGGGCCATCGACCGGGCCATCTGCTCGAGCAGCTCGTCGAGGTTGCGGGGGTTCCCCGGGAAGAAGTCCCCGTAGCGCTCCATGAACCCGTCGAAGTCCGGCTCCTGGCCCTGGGCCCGCTGCTCGAGCATCTGGTTCAGCTCGGCGAGCATGTCCTTCATCCGCTGCATCTGCTCGGGCGCGAGGTTCTGCATGCCCTCGGACATCTGGTTGAAGTAGCTCTGCATCAGCTGTTCCTTGAGCTCGCCCATGAGCTCCTCGAACCGCTGGCGGGCGCCGTCGTCCATCCACTCGTACTGCTGGAGCTCCTGGACCCGACCGGCGAGGTCCGGGGGCAGCTGGTCGAGCCGCTCGCGGTGCTGGTCGGCGGCGGCCTCCACGATCTCCTGCTGGCGCGGGTCGCCACCGCGGGCGGCGTCGTCGATCCGGCGCTCGATGCCCTCGCGCTCCTCGTCGACGATCTCGCGCAGGCGCTCGGCGATGTCCTCGTACACCCCGCCGAGGTCGTAGCGGTCGAGCATCTCGCGACGGCGCTCCCGGAGCCGGCGCAGCATGTCGCGGACGCCCATGAGCTCGTCGCCGTTGCGGTCGCGCAGCCCGTCCTGCATCATCCGCCGCATCGCGGCGTGCAGGTCGCCGTGGTACAGCAGGTCGTCGGTCATCTCGTCGAGCAGGGCGTCGGCGTCGAGGTCGAACCCCCGCTGGGTGCCGTCCCACGCCGAGTAGCGGAAGGCCCGGTCCGCTCGGTCCCGACCGCGGTCGCGGGCGCCGTCCCGACCCTCGCGATCCCGCCGACGTTGCCGCATCGGCGCAGGCTAGCCCCGGCGGCGCCCGCCCCGAGCGGGCGGTGACCCGCGGCCCGACGACCGGGACCGGTCCGCGGTCCGGTCTGCGGTCCGGTCCGCAGCCCGGTCCGCAGCCCGGTCCGCAGCCCGGCGACGACGCGCGCGCACCACCAGCGCGCCCGCGATCATGCCGAGGAACGGGGACGCGAACACCGAGCCGACCACGATGTCCGAGAAGCGGTTGTTGCCGGTGTCGAAGCCGGCGAGTCGGTCGGCGTAGAAGAGGAAGACCATCCAGAGCCCACCGACCACGATCGGGCCGAGGGCGGCGCCGATCGCGATCCCCCCGAGGTAGCCGCCCACCCCGCCCGAGCGACGCGGTGGCGCCGGGGCGGGCCGGTCGCGCCGGGGCTCGGGCCACGGCTCGAGCTCGGGCCAGGGAGCCCGGGGCGGGGTCGGGGGTGACCCGGCACCGGATCCGGGCGGCACGGGCCCGGGCCCACCATCGTCAACCACGGCGAGCAGTAAACCGCACGGCGTCGCCCCCGGTCCACACGAGCGCCGGGCCACGCCGTAGGCTGCCGCGTCCGCGGACGCGTCCGGTGCGTCCCCGCCCGCGGTCTGCGAGGGCTCCGTGCAGGACTCCGATCCCACCACCCAGCGCTCCGAGCCGACCCCGGCGCCGGCCGGCACGCCCAAGCCCGCCCTGATGAGCATCGACGACGCGCTCGGCCTCGACGCCGCCGCCGTCAACCGCCTCGCCGCGGCCCACATGAACCCGGGGCAGATCGCAACGCTCAAGCTCCTCGGCTTCGACCGGATCGTGATCGACCAGGCCGAGGGCATGCACTACACCGACCGGTCCGGGCGCAAGATCCTCGACTTCTTCGGGGCCTTCGGGGCCCTGGCGTTCGGCCACAACCACCCGCGCATCCTCGCCGCCCGCCACCGCTTCGCCGCGGAGCACCGCCACGAGCTCGCGATCGCCTTCCTCTCGCAGTACGCCGCGACGCTGTCGTACGACCTCGCCCGGATCGCCCCCGGTGACCTCGACTACGTGTTCCTCTGCCTGTCGGGGTCGGAGGCGGTGGAGGCCGCCCTGAAGCTGGCCGAGCGGGCGGCCGGCCCCGAACGGTCGACCGTGTGCTATGTGGAGCAGTCGTTCCACGGCAAGACCCGCGGCGCCCTCTCGGTCACCGACTCCGAGTTCTACCGGGCCGGCTTCCGGCTCCTCGACCACGTGCACCGGGTGCCGTTCGGCGACGCCGCTGCGTTGGAGCAGGCGCTCCGGGCGGATCCCTCGATCGGCGTCTTCATCGCCGAGACGATCCAGGGCGGCGCCGGGATCGTCGTGCCCCCCGACGGCTACTTCCGGGAGGTGCGCCGCCTCTGCGACCGCTACGGCGTGCTCTGGGTCGCCGACGAGGTGCAGTGCGGCTACGGCCGCACCGGGAAGTTCTTCGCGTTCGAGCACGAGGACGTCGTACCCGACGTGGTCACCCTGGCCAAGTCGCTCGGCGGGGGCAAGACCGCCATCGGTGCCTACATCGCCCGCGCTCCGGTCTTCCTGAAGGCGTACGGATCGGCGAAGACCGCGCTGATCCACGGTCCCGCCACCTTCGGCGGGATGGGCGAGGCCTGCATCACCGCGATCGAGGCCCTGCACGTCCTCTACGACGAGGGCCTCATCGACAACGCCGCCGAGCAGGGCGCCCACCTGATCGCCCGGCTGGAGGCGCTGCAGGCCAAGTACCCCGACCTCGTCACCGACGTGCGGGGCCGGGGCCTGATGGTCGGGGTCGAGTTCGCCGACCTGCACCGGGTGCTCCCGCGGGGCACCCGGGCCCTGGCCGGACGCTTCGACGAGCGGCTCAAGGGCGGCCTCGCCGGGCTCGTGGGCGCGCTGCTGCTCGAGGAGCACGGGGTCCTCGTGGCCTTCACCGAGTACAACCGCAACGTGATCCGGCTCGAGCCGCCGCTCGTCGTGACCCGCGACCAGGTCGACACCATGGTCGACGCCCTCGACGACGTCCTCGGGCGGGGCTTCACCCGCATCGCGATGGACTACGTGCGTCGGGTCAAGCTCACCCGCACCTGAGCGGACGGATCACCGCCCGCGCGTGGCGGGGGTGCGGGGCGGCACGGTCGTGGTCGTGGTGGTCGTCGGCGTCGGGTAGGTCGGGTCGGCGAAGAGCGCGAAGAAGTCCACGACGCCCGGCGCGAGGTAGCGGGTGCCGTCGCGCGACATCTGCGGGTGCAGCTTCTCGCCGACCACGTTGGTGGGGACGTTGGGGTCGGGCGAGGAGAACAGGTACCCCGTGGTCCAGTCGTGGTTGATGTCGAGCTGCATGCCCCGGACGCACCCGGTGCTCTGGAGCGTCTTGGCCAGGGAGAGCACGCTCTGGGCGGGACCGGCGGCGTAGATCAAGCCGCCGTTGGGCAGCACGCAGATCCCGGACCGCCACACGTAGACGTTGTTGCCCACGGTCGCGCCGAACGCCGAGGTGTCGTTCTCGCGCAGCTCGGGGTTGAGCTGGGAGTTGTCGAGGAGGAGCTCGAGGTTCTGCCGAGCCGCCACGATGTCGGGGCTCATCTGGAAGTCCCGACCCCAGACGCCGACGTCGGCGCTGCCGTCGCTCTTCACCACGAGCGTCGCCCCGCCGTTGCGCAGCGGCACGACCTCCTCGCCAGCCACGGAGGCGCCGCCGCGGGCGTGGATCATCTGGAAGCCCGAGTTGAACGCGGCCACGAGGCTCCCGCGCTGGTCCTCGGGGATCATCGAGCCCCACGGGTTGGGCCCACCCCCGGGCTGCTTGGTCCCGGGCACGTAGACGAACTTGAGCAGCTTCGGGTCCATCCACATCAAGGTGACGTAGTAGGAGGTGCGCACCGCATCGGGCCGGACCCAGGTGGTGTAGATCGCAGGCTGGCCGTCGACCAGGCGTCCGGACGCGACCCAGGTGCCCTCGCCCGGCTCGGTCGTGGCGGCCGGCGACGGCACCGGAGCGCTCGGCGGTGGCGTGCTGATCGCCCGCAGGGGGACCGTCGTCACCGGGGTCAGGACCTGCGTGGCCTGCTCCTTCACGCCGATCGCCCGCACCGCACCGGGACGTCCACCCTTCTTGGGGGCGCCGAGGGTCGTGTAGTACCAGCGCTCGGCCGTGTTGACGAGGCCGTTCCCCCCGTTGTGGCGCACCCACTGCACCGTGCGCTGGAACGGCGACTCCGTGCTCCCGGCGTCGGTCTGGGCGGAGACGAAGGACACGCCCATCGGCACGAGCAGCGCCACGACGACGACCGCCACGCCGATCACGATCCCGCGGGTGCGGCGCCGGGCCCGGCGGGCCTGGCGCGACACCTCGCCGCGGCGCGACGCCGGGGATGTGGTGCGGTCGGGGGACGAGGCCAAGCGGCGGATGCTCCTGCACGAGGCCCGCCGGCGCAGACGGACCGGTCGGGGCCGGGCCCCGGGGCGGGCCCGGGCCGAATCTAGAGCCTCGCCCCGGCGTGCCGGTTGCGATCCCGGGAGCGGCACAATGGGGCCATGCTCCCGGGCCCCGACGACGTCGCCGAGCGAGACTCCCGCCGCCGGGCCCGCCGCTGGACGTGGGCCCTGGCCGGGTTCGCCGTCGTGGTGATCGGGGCGCTCTCCTGGTACGGACGCCAGTCGGAGGCCGAGGCCCCCACCGCCCCGAAGGCGTTCTGCGTCGCCGCCAACGCCTACGAGCGCGAGCTCGAGCGCCAGGGCCAGCGCTACGAGGTCGACGTCGACCGTCAGATCGTGAGGGTCGAGGCCATGGTGGCGACCGCGCCGCCGGCGATCCGGCCCGAGGCCACCCGGTTCCTCACTGCGCTCGAGGCGTTCCGCGACGCCCCCGACGACGCCACGCGGGCCCGACTGCAGGACGCGCCGCGCACGAAGCGGGCCATCGACGAGGTCAACCGCTACTGGAACCAGGGGTGCGGGGTGTTCGACCGCGAGGGGCTCTGAGCCGACGCCGCGGCGCCGGCGGACGATCGGCTCAGGCGGGCTTGCCCCGGTAGGTGGCCCGGGTCCCGGCGGCGTCCTTGTTCAGCCGCTTCGCGAGGTGCAGGCCCTCGAGCACGAACTCGACCGCGGAGGCCACCTGCGCCGGGCTCTCCCCCACCTCGAGGTCGGCCAGCACCGCGTGGAACGCGGGGAGGTCGTCGAGGACGGTGGCGTACCCGGACGCGGGCACGTCGGGACCCGTGTGCACCACGAGCCCTTCGTCGAAGCCGTGGACCAGGTCGACCAGCTGCTCGGGCCGGCACGCCGACCGGAAGGTCTCGAGCACCGCCGCCTTCACGATGCGGTCGAGGATCTGCTCCTCGCGGCCGTCGTCGACCGTCTCGAACTCCACCTTGCCCGCCGTGCTCGGCACGAGCGCCTCGAGGTCGCTGACCCGCGGCACCACTTCGTCCTCGCCGTTGCGCAGGGCCCGGCGGGTGGCGTTGGCGACCAGGGTCTCGTAGTTGGCGATCGACATCCGCACCGACACGCCCGATCGCTGGTTGACGTGCGGGGAGCGGCGGGCCTGCTGGCTGACCGCGGCGACGACCTCGGTCATGAACTCGGGGATGTGCACGGGCAGGCCCTCGGCCTGGACCACCTGCGCCTCCTGCTCGATGACGTCCATCTCGAGCTCGACGTCGAGCGGGTAGTGCGTGCGGATCTGGGCGCCGAAGCGGTCCTTGAGCGGCGTGATGATCCGCCCGCGGTTCGTGTAGTCCTCGGGGTTGGCCGAGGCCATCAGGAGCAGGTCGAGGTCGAGGCGGATCTTGTAGCCCCGGATCTGCACGTCGCGCTCCTCGAGCACGTTGAGCAGACCCACCTGGATGCGCTCGGCGAGGTCGGGGAGCTCGTTGATGGCGAAGATGCCGCGGTTGGTCCGCGGGACGAGCCCGTAGTGGATCGTGAGCTCATCGGAGAGGTACCGGCCCTCGGCCACCTTGATCGGGTCGACCTCGCCAATGAGGTCGGCGATCGAGGTGTCGGGGGTCGCAAGCTTCTCGGAGAACCGCCGGTCCCGGTGGACCCACTCGATCGGGGTCTCGTCGCCCCGCTCGGCGACCAGCACCCGGGCGTGCTGCGAGATCGGGTGGTACGGGTCGTCGTTGACCTCGCTCCCGGCCACCACCGGCATCCACTCGTCGAGGAGCCCGACCAGGGAGCGGATCATGCGGGTCTTGGCCTGGCCCCGCTCCCCGAGGAGGATCACGTCGTGGCTGGCGAGGATGGCGTTCTCGAGCTGGGGCAGCACGGTGTCCTCGTAGCCGACCACCCCCTGCACGACGGGCTCCCCGGCGGCGATGCGCCGGACGGCGTTCTCCCGGAGCTCCTGCTTGACCGGGCGGGACACCCACCCCTGCTCCCGCAGTTCGCCGAGGGTTCCGGGTCGGTGCATCAGCTGCGCTCCTGGGCTGGGGGCCCGGGACGGCGGTCCGGGGCCGGGGCGGTGGCCCGACGGGCGACCATGTGACGCACGCTACCCGCAGCCGAATACGCCCCGGGCCGGGGCATAGGGGTAGCGTTCCCCCGAGTTTCCACCCACCGGTGACCGGGGATCCCATCTGGAGCCGGTCCCCCGGACGGGCGTCCGGGGGGACGAGAGGAAGTGTCGATGACGAAGGTCTCCGAGGCGCCCAAGGCCCGCCTGGAGCGGCCGGTCCACCCGGCCCCGAAGGAAGGACGGCGGCGGCCGTTCATCGTCGAGTTCTACGGCTCGGCCGTGGCCAAGAAGTGGCTCATGGCGGTCACCGGGATCATGCTCATGGGCTTCGTCTTCGCCCACATGGTCGGCAACCTCAAGCTGTACTTCGGCGAGAAGAGCCTGAACCAGTACGCGGAGTGGCTCAAGGAGATCGGTGAGCCGATTTTGCCCCGCACCGGCCTGCTGTGGATCCTGCGCTTCGCGCTGCTCGGCGCCGTCGTGATCCACATCGTGTCGGCGGCCCAGCTGACCCGCATGAACCGCCGAGCCCGGCCCGACCGCTACAAGGCGCCCCGGGACTACGCCGCCGCCACCTTCGCCAGCCGCACCATGCGCTGGACCGGCGTGATCGTGGCGCTGTTCGTGATCTACCACCTCATGGACCTGACCTGGGGCGTCGGTGGCGCCGAGTGGACCAGCGGCGAGGTGTACCAGAACATCATCAACAGCTTCGAGCGGTGGCCGATCGCGATTGTCTACATCGTGGCCAACCTCGCGCTCGGGGTGCACCTGTACCACGGCGGCTGGAGCATGTTCCAGAGCCTCGGATGGAACAACGGCAAGTTCAACGACTGGCGGCGGATGTTCGCGATCGGGTTCGCCACGATCGTGGTCGTCGGCAACGTCAGCATGCCCCTGATGGTCGTGACGGGAGTGGTGAACTGACATGGCACTCGACGCAAGGATCCCCGAGGGTCCCATCGCCCACAAGTGGGACAACCACAAGTTCGACGTCAAGCTGGTGAACCCGGCCAACAGGCGGCGGTTCAAGGTGATCGTCGTGGGCACCGGCCTGGCCGGCGCGTCGGCCGCGGCGAGCCTGGCCGAGCTCGGGTACCAGGTGGAGGTGCACACCTTCCACGACTCGCCCCGTCGGGCCCACAGCATCGCGGCCCAGGGTGGCATAAACGCGGCCAAGAACTACCGCAACGACGACGACTCCGTGCACCGGCTCTTCTACGACACCGTCAAGGGCGGCGACTACCGCTCCCGTGAGGCCAACGTTCACCGGCTCGCCCAGGTCAGCGTCGACATCATCGACCAGTGCGTGGCCCAGGGCGTGCCGTTCGCCCGCGAGTACGGCGGCCTGCTCGACAACCGCTCGTTCGGCGGCGCGCAGGTGTCGCGCACCTTCTACGCCCGGGGCCAGACCGGCCAGCAGCTCCTCCTCGGCGCCTACCAAGCCCTCGCGAACCAGATCCAGCTCGGCAACGTCAAGCTGCACAACCGCAGCGAGATGCTCGACCTGGTGGTCAAGGACGGCGTGGCCGTGGGCATCGTGGCCCGCAACCTGATGACCGGGGCGGTCACTTCGCACTCGGCCCACGCCGTGGTGCTCGCCACCGGCGGCTACGGCAACGTCTTCTACCTGTCCACCAACGCCAAGGCCTCCAACGTGACCGCGGCGTGGCGGGCCCACAAGCGGGGCGCATACATGGCCAACCCCTGCTTCACCCAGATCCACCCCACCTGCATCCCGGCGAGCGACGAGTTCCAGTCGAAGCTCACGCTGATGTCGGAGTCGCTGCGCAACGACGGCCGCATCTGGGTGCCCAAGGAGTTCGGCGACGAGCGTCCGCCCGGGCAGATCCCCGAGGGGGACCGCGACTACTACCTCGAGCGCCGATACCCGGCGTTCGGGAACCTCGTGCCCCGCGACGTCGCGTCCCGGGCCTCCAAGCGCGAGGTCGACGCCGGACGCGGGGTCGGCCCGCTCAAGAACGGCGTGTACCTCGACTTCGCCGACGCCATCGACCGGCTCGGCCGCCACGTCATCGAGGAGCGCTACGGCAACCTCTTCCAGATGTACGAGCGCATCACCGGCGAGGACCCCTACGTCGTGCCGATGCGGATCTACCCCGCGGTCCACTACACCATGGGCGGGCTCTGGGTCGACTACAACCTGATGAGCAACGTCCCTGGCCTGTACGTGCTGGGCGAGGCGAACTTCTCCGACCACGGGGCCAACCGCCTCGGGGCCTCGGCGCTCATGCAGGGCCTGGCCGACGGGTACTTCGTGCTGCCGGCCACCATCGGCGACTACCTCGCCCCCCAGCTCGGCAGCCCGCCGGTGACCACCGACGACCCGGTGTTCGCCGAGACCCAGCGGTCGGTCGAGGACACCATCTCCCGGTTCCTATCGATCAATGGCACCCGGTCGGTCAACTGGTTCCACCGGGAGCTGGGCAAGATCATCTGGGACAACTGCGGCATGGCCCGCAGCACCGAGAGCCTCGAGAAGGCGATCGCCGAGATCCCGGCGCTCCGCGAGGAGTTCTGGAACGACGTGCGGATCCTCGGCGAGGGCGACACCCTCAACCAGTCGCTCGAGAAGGCCGGCCGGGTCGCCGACTTCCTCGAGTTCGGGGAGCTCATGTGCCGCGATGCCCTCCACCGCGAGGAGAGCTGCGGCGGGCACTTCCGGGTCGAGCACCAGACCGAGGACGGCGAGGCGCTCCGCAACGACGACGACTTCGCGTACGTCGCCGCCTGGGAGTACACGGGTGACCACGCGAGCCCGGCGCTGCACAAGGAGCAGCTCGAGTTCGAGAACGTGCACCTGGCCCAGCGGTCCTACAAGTAACGCAGCAGCCAAGCAGCACAGCGGAACCTGGAGAGGCGGACGACGATGAAGGTCACGCTCACGGTGTGGCGGCAGCCCGGGCCCTCGGCCACCGGTCGGTTCGAGACCTACGAGGTCGACGAGGTGAGCGAGGACATGTCGTTCCTCGAGCTCTTCGACGTGCTCAACGACCGACTCATCGGCAAGGGCGAGGAGCCCGTCGCCTTCGACCACGACTGCCGCGAGGGCATCTGCGGATCGTGCTCGATGATGATCAACGGGCGGCCCCACGGGCCCGAGCTCGGGACCGCCACCTGCCAGTTGCACATGCGCAAGTTCCAGGACGGCGCCAAGATCACGGTCGAGCCCTGGCGGGCGGCGTCGTTCCCGATCGTCCGCGACCTCGTGGTCGACCGCTCCGCCTTCGACCGCATCGTGGAGTCCGGGGGCTACATCACCGCCCCCACCGGCAGCGCCCCCGACGGCAACCTCATCCTCATCCCGAAGGCGGTGGCCGACTCGGCCATGGACGCCGCCCAGTGCATCGGCTGCGGTGCGTGCGTGGCCGCCTGCCCCAACGGCGCCGCCAACCTGTTCACCGCGGCCAAGATCATGCACCTCAACCTGCTCCCCCAGGGTCAGCCCGAGCGCTGGGAGCGGGTCACCAACATGGTGCAGACGATGGAGCGGTACTTCGGGTCGTGCACCAACCACGGCGAGTGCCAGACCGCGTGCCCGAAGGAGATCTCGATCGACTTCATCGCGCTCATGAACCGCGACTACATCAAGGCGCAGTTCAAGCAGCGCCGCCTCGCCAGCCAACGGGGCTGAGGCCGTCCGGGCCGGGGCCCGGTCCGATCGGGGTCAGCGGCGGCGGTCGGAGACGCGCCGGCGTCGGCCGAACGCCGATCGCCACCCCGGGCTGCGCGCGTCGGCCGCGGCGGCCGCACCCACGTCGAGGGCGTGCCGGAGGTCGTCGACCAGGTCCCCGACGGTCTCGATGCCCACCGAGATGCGGACCAGTCCCGGATCGACCGCGAGCGGCGACCCCACCGCCGACAGGTGGGTCATGGCGGCCGGGTGCTCGATGAGCGACTCGACCGCACCGAGCGACTCGGCCAGGGTGAACAGGCGGGTCTCGGCCACGATCGCGCGGGCGGCGGCCTCGCCCCCGGCGGCCACGAAGCTGACCATCCCCCCGAAGTCCCGCATCTGGCGGCGGGCCACCTCGTGGCCGGGATGGGCCGGGAGGCCCGGGTAGCAGACCCGGGCCACGGCCGGGTGCTCGGCGAGCAGCGCGACGATCGCCCGGGCGTTCTCGGAGTGACGGTCCATGCGCACGGCGAGGGTCTTGACCCCGCGGAGCACGAGGTAGCAGTCGAACGGCGAGGGCACCGCACCCACGGCGTTCTGGACGAAGCCCAGGTGCTCCGCCAGCGCGGGGTCGTCGGTGGCGACGAACCCGCCGACGACGTCGGAGTGACCGCCGAGGTACTTGGTGCTCGAGTGGACCACCACGTCGGCGCCGAGGGCCAGCGGCCGCTGGAGGTAGGGGGTGGCGAAGGTGTTGTCCACGACCACCGTCGCACCCCGGGCGTGGGCCACCTCGGCGACCGCGGCGACGTCGACCACGGTGAGCATCGGGTTGGTGGGGGTCTCGACCCAGACGACCCGGGTCTCGGGCCGCATCGCGGCGGCGAGGGCCTCGGGCGACGTGAGGTCGACCGCGGTCCAGGTGATGCCCGCGGGAGCGAGGACCTTGGCGACCAACCGGAAGGTGCCGCCGTAGGCGTCGTCGGGGATCATGACGTGGTCGCCGGGCACCAGTCGCCGCAGGACCGCGTCCTCGGCGGCCATGCCGCTCGCGAACGCGAACCCGAAGCGGGCCTCCTCGAGCGAGGCGAGGCACTCCTCGAGCGCGCGCCGGGTCGGGTTGTCCGTCCGGGCGTACTCGAAGCCCTGGTGGCGGCCGACCTCCTCCTGGGCGAACGTCGTCGCGAGGGAGATCGGCAGCACCACGGCCCCGGTGACCGGGTCGGGGTCCTGCCCGGCGTGGATGGCCCGGGTCTCGAACCCGCTCACGCGCCGGCCTTGCGCACGAGGAACGACAGCACGTCCTGACGGGTGAGCACCCCGACCGGATGGCCCCCGTCGAGGACGAGCACCGACGGACCCCGGTCGAGCGCCTCGACCACGTCGGTGACGGTCTCGCCGACCCCGACCATGGGCATGGGCGGCTCCATGACCTCGCCCGCCGGCCGGTCGAGGATGCCAGGGTCGCGGAACGCGCGGTCCATGAGGGCGAGCTCCGACAGGGTGCCGCTCACCTCCTTGGCCGCGAGCGGCACCTCGTCGGTCACCGCCACCACGACCTGCGACACCCCGAGGTCCCGCATCAGCGAGAACGCCCGGCGGGCCGGCTGGGTCTTGGTCACGATCACGAGATCGGGCAGATCGGAGCCGGCGACGGCTCGCTTGGCGTCGAGGACGTCGCCGGCGGTGGGGCCGGTCGAGCGGAGGAAGCCGAAGCGGGTCATCCACTCGTCGTTGTAGATCTTCGAGAGGTAGCCCCGGCCGCTGTCGGGCAGCAGCACCACCACGAGGTGCTCAGGACCGAGGTCGGCTCCCACGGTCAGCGCCGCGTGCACCGCGGTGCCGCACGAGCCCCCGATGAGGAGCCCCTCCTCCCGGGTGACCCGCCGTGCCGCCGCGAAGGACTCGGCGTCGCTGACCTCGACCACCCGGTCGAGCAGCGTCGGGTCGAAGGTCGTCGGCCAGAAGTCCTCGCCGACCCCCTCGACCAGGTAGGGCCGGCCGGTCCCGCCCGAGAACACCGACCCCGCCGGGTCGGCCCCGATCACCTGGACCGCCGGGTTGCACGCCTTGAGGTGGCGGGCCACCCCGGTGATGGTGCCCCCGGTGCCGATCCCGGCGACGAAGTGGGTGAGGCGACCGTCGGTCTGGCGCCAGATCTCGGGACCGGTCGACCGCTCGTGCTCGGCCGGGTTGTGCGGGTTGGAGTACTGGTCGGGGCGGAACGCGTCGGGCGTCTCCCGGGTCAGCCGGTCGGCGACCGAGTAGTAGGAGTCGGGGTGCTCGGGCGGCACCGCCGTGGGGCACACCACCACCTCGGCGCCGTAGGCCCGCAGCAGCGCGACCTTCTCGTCGCTCATCTTGTCGGACATCACGAAGATGCAGCGGTAGCCGCGCTGGGCGGCGACGATCGCGAGTCCCACCCCGGTGTTGCCCGACGTCGGCTCGACGATCGTCCCCCCCGGCTTGAGCAGCCCCGACCGCTCGGCCGCGTCGATCATCGCGATCGCCGGGCGGTCCTTGACGGAGCCGCCGGGGTTGAACAGCTCGACCTTGGCCACGAGATCGCAGGCCAGGCCGGCGCTCGCGCGCAGGCGACCGAGCCGGACCATGGGGGTGTTCCCCACCAGGTCGAGCAGGCTGTCGGCGACCTCCACGCCGTCACGCTAGCGGCGCCGGATCCACGTCCTCTACCCTGCGCCGATGCAGGAGCACCACTACGAGTTCGAGGTCGACGCCACCCCCGAGCAGATCTGGGAGGTGTTCTGGTACCACGGGCCCGACAAGCCCATGACCCCCGGGGTGACGATCGAGATCCTCCACCCGGGCGATGCCACCGGCGAGGGACTGGTCCGCCACTGCCACTTCCCCGTGCCGAAGTGGCTGGGCACCGGCGGGATCGGACGGTCGTGGGAGTGGGTGACCCAGGTGCGGCCGTACGAGTCGTGGAAGTACGACGCCATCGGCAAGCCGCTGTGGTCGAAGGCCGAGGGCTTCGTGACCCTCACGCCCATCGGCGAGACCCGGACCAAGATGGACTTCGTCGAGCGCTACTGGGCGTTCAACCCGTGGATGACCCGGCTCGGGCTCGAGCGGCGGGTGCACGCGCGCCTCTCGCGCGACAACGACGCCTTCTTCCGGCACGTCACCTCGGGGCTCGAGTTCCACCGGGCCCGCCGGGCCCGCCTCGCGGGCGACGAGGCTCAGCGCGACCGGGCGTAGTCGGCGCGCAGCGTGGCGCCGTCGACCCGCGGGTCGGGCTCGATCTCGCGGGCCGCACCGAGCCCCCAGGCGTCGGCCACCGCGTCGGGGGCGACGCCGTGCAGCACTGCGGCGGCCTGGATCGCTGCGCCCAGGCAGACGGCGTCGGCCTGGCGGGGCACGCTCACCGGTCGCTGGGCCAGGTCGGCGATCACCCGCCCGAACGCCGCCGACCGGGCCGCCGATCCCATCACCCAGAGTCGCCCGCCCTTGGGCACCCCGGCGGCGTCGAGCGCGTCGAGCGCGTTGAGCAGCTCGCAGACCACGCCCTCCACCAGCGCCCGGGCCACGTGCTCGGGGCCGACGTCGGGGCCGAGGCCGGTGAGCGCCCCCGGACCCGGGGGACGACCACTGGCGTCGTCGAGCTCTCGGTAGGGGTGGCAGCGCACCCCACCGGCCCCGGGCGGGGCCGACAGCGCGCGCTGGTCGAGGAAGTCGAGGTCGAGCCCGACCTGCTGGGCCAGCACCTCCATCACGTTGCGGACCCGCAGCGTGCGCACGGTCGGCAGGAACCGGCCGGTGGCGTCGGCCCGGTCGGCGACCCGACCGGTCGGGTCCTCCGTGAGACGCTCGCGCGCCGCGAAGCAGATCCCCGAGCGGTCGAGCGCGAGGGCGACGTCGCCGGGGCGCATGCCCACCCCGAGCGCCGCGGCCTGCTGGGACCCGGTGCCCGGCGCGACCACCACGCCCTCCCGGTCGCCCGCCGGCTCGAGCGGCCCGAGCACCTCGGGCAGGCAGCGTCCCCAGTCGACCGAGTCGTCGACGACCCGGAGGACGTCGGGGCGCCACCGATTCTCGCGCGGCGACCAGTACCCCGTGGTCGAGGCGTCACCCCGATCGGTGACGAAGCGCCGGACCATCCGGTGCGTGAGGTAGTCGTGTGGGAGGAGCACCATGCCCAGCTGCCCGAAGAGGTCGGGCTCGTGGTAGCGCAGGTGGGCCAGCTTCACCACCGCGTGCGTCGGATCGGGGAGCGCTCCACATGCACCCACCCAGGTCGAGGGGCCGCCGAGATCGCGCATCAGCCATTCGGCGTCCACCTGCATCGCCGCGTCCCCACCGAGCAGAGCCGGGCGCAGGAGTCCGCCGTCGCGATCGAGCAGGACGAGCCCGTCGGACTGGGCCGCGACCGCGAGCGCGTTGACCCCGAGCGCCCCGCCGGCGTCGCGACGCGCGTCGACGATCGCCTGCCACCAGCGCCGGGGGTCGACGTCCTCGCGGTGCCCGGGGCGGGCGCCGTCGTGGGCCGCCTGCCCGGCGACGAGCAGCCGACCGTCGTCGGTGTCCCGTAGCGCGACCTTGGTGGAGAGCGCCGACATCTCGACGCCGAGCACCAGTGCCATGGTCGTCTCCCGGCGGTCGTCTCCCGGCGCACGAAGTGGTCCCCGGACCCTAACCCACCCGGGCCCGGACGCCGGGCATCTCCGGGTCGGAACCGGCGGCGCCGGCACCGGCACCGATGCCGACCACCGGTTCGATGGCGACCCGGGGGCCGCGCCTCACTCGGTGGCGTCGGTGGCGAGGTCCTCGAGGTCGGCCACGATCTCGTCGACGTCGGCCTCGGCGCGGGTGATCCGGTCGCGGCACGAGGTGATCAGCTCGCTCGCCCGCCGGACCCGGTCGGCGAGCAGATCGATGTCGAGGTCGTGCCCCTCGAGCTCGGCGAGGATCGCCTCGAGCTCCGCCATCGCCTCGCCGTAGCCGATGGCCTCCGGATCCCCTGCTGCCGCCGTCATCGTCCGTCGCCCTCCTGCTCGCCCTGGTCGCCCTGCTCGCCCTGGTCGCCCTGGTCGCCGCGCGGCTCGGTGGTGACGACCGTGCTCGTCACGGTGCCCCCGCGGACCTCGGTGACCAGCATGGCACCGGGGGCCACGTCGGCCGGCGACCGGACGACCCGGCCGTCGTCGGCCCGGGTGATCGAGTAACCCCGCTCCAGCACCCGCTGCGGGTCGAGCGCCCGGATCCGGACCTCCAACGTGCCCAGGTCCCGGCGGGCCTCGCGCAGCGCGCGCCGGGCCACCGGCGCGACCCGCACGCGCCGGTCGTCGACCCGCTCCGACCCGCGGGCCAGCGCCGCACGGGCCGCCACCACGATGCCCCGCTCCCGGGCGCCGAGCCCCTGGGTCGCGCTCCGCGTCCCGGCCCGGGCCAGGTCGACCACGCGGCGACGGCGGGCGTCGAGGTCGCGGCCGGCGACCGTGCACAGCGACCGGGCCCGGCCCGTCACCCGTTGGGCCAGGCGGCCGAGCTCGTCGGCGAAGCCGCCGACGGCGTCGACGAACACCCCGGCCGCGGCGGTCGGGGTCTTGGCCGCGGTGTGGGCCACGGCGTCGGCGACGGTGGTGTCGATCTCGTGACCGATGCCGGTGACCACCGGCACCGGCACGGCCGCGATCGCGCGGGCCACCGCCTCGGCGTCGAAGGCCGCGAGGTCGGTGCGCGCGCCGCCCCCGCGGACCACCGCGATCGCGTCGAGGTCGAGGGCGGCGAGACGCCCGAGGGCGGCGACGATCTCGGCGGCGGCACCGGCACCCTGCACCTGGGCGTGGGCCCGCACGACCCGGAACGCAAAGCCGCTGGCGTCGAGCTCGTCGCAGAAGTCGTGGTCGGCCGCGCTCCCCGCCGAGGTGACGAGCCCGATCCGCAACGGCACGCGCGGGAACGGGCGCCGGCCGTTGACCTCGAGCAGGCCCTCGGCCGCGAGCAGACGCAGCACCCGGTCGCGGTCGGCGCTGAGCTGCCCGATCGTGAACACCGGGTCGACGGCGTCGATGATCATCTGGATCCGGCCGAACGGGGGGTAGTAGTCGACCTTCCCCCGGACCCGGACCTCCACGCCGTCAGCAAGCTCGACCCCGGCCGCGGCGCAGGCCCGGAACACCGCGGCCGCGCGCCCCTGGAACAGCGCCACCGAGATCACGGCGGCGGGAGTGGTGCTGTGCGGGTCCTTCTCGGCCAGGTCGAAGTAGGTGTGACCCCGGGCGTTGGGCTTCTTGAAGCGGCTGATCTCGCCGCGGACCCAGACGCCGTCGGGCACCCCGGCACCGAGCGCCCCCTGGATCAGCGTCCCGAGCTCGCCGACGGTCAGGGTCCGTTCGTCGTCGGTGGTCGCCGCGGTCGGGCGCGCCGGACGGGTCGCACGGGACGAGCCGGTCGGCCGGGGGCGCGGGGGCATCCGGGCGGAGGCTACCGGTGCCCCTCTGCGGCCGCCGGGAGTACCGTGGCGGCCCATGACGCCGAGCGCCACCGTCGCCCCCGACCCGGCCCGGCCCGTCGCCGTCGGGCGGGCCGGGACCGTCACCCGCGGACGGGCCCAGACCGTCGTCACGCCTCCCGAGACGATCGAGGCGCCCGCCCGACCCGAGCTCGACGACGGCGACCACGACCGCTTCGCCCACTTCTGCAAGAAGGCCGACATCGTGCGGGCCCACGTGACCGGCGAGGCCATCGTGGCCCTGTGCGGCAAGCGGTGGGTCCCCACCCGCGACCCGTCGCGCTACCCGGTCTGCCCGTCCTGTCGCGAGCTGAAGGACGCGGGCTACACCCTGCGCTGAGCCCGCCACCCGCGCTGCCTGCGCCGAGCGGGCCGACACCGACCGAGGAGGCCCCGTGGGCACGACGATCACCACCGAACGCATCGCCGGGGCCTGCGGCGCCGTGGTGCACGGCATCGATCTCGCCCGCGACCCCGACGACGCCGAGATCGCGCACATCCGCCGCGCCCTGCTCGACCACGGCGTGGTGGTCCTGCGCGACCAGTGCCTCGACCCCGACCAGCAGGTGACGTTCAGCCATCGCCTCGGTCCGCCGAGCCCCGTGCCGTTCGTCCAGTCGATTCCCGGCAACCCCGAGGTCATCGCGGTGGTGCGCGAGGCGACCGAGGCCCACGGCTACACCTTCGGCGGCCTCTGGCACTCCGACTTCTCGTTCCTCCCCGAGCCACCGTCGGCGTCGATCCTCCACGCGCTCGAGGTGCCGCCGTACGGCGGCGACACGATCTGGGCCAGCCAGACGCTCGCGTACGCGCGCCTCTCGCCGGGGATGCAGTCGATGCTGGCCGGGCTCCGGGGCGTCCACAGCGCCGTCAACGCGTACTCGCCCCGCATGCAGGCGGTGCACGACACCTTCGCCGGGATGGCGGTGCGCACCGACGACTCGGCCAACGAGACGCGGGTCCACCCCGTCGTACGGGCCCACGGTGAGACCGGGCAGCCGGCCCTGTTCGTCAACGCGCAGTACACGATCGGCCTCCACGGGTTCGCGCCCCACGAGGCCAAGCCCCTGCTCGACTTCCTGTTCGCCCACTCGACCCGCACCGACTTCACCTGCCGGTGGCAGTGGCGGGTCGGTGACCTTGCCATCTGGGACAACCGGGCCGTGCAGCACATGGCCATGGCCGACTTCACCGGGCACCGGCGCGCGATGCACCGCACCACCGTGGCCGGCGAGGCGCCGCTCGCGTACGCCGCCTGATGGACGCCCGGGCCTGGGACGACCGGTACGCCGCCGCACCGCTGGTGTGGTCGGCCGGGCCCAACCGCTTCGTCGAGGAGGCGGTCACCGGGATGACGCCGGGGCGGGCCCTCGACGTCGCCTGCGGCGAGGGCCGCAACGCCCTGTGGCTGGCCGCGCTCGGCTGGCGGGCCACCGCCGTCGACTTCTCCGCCGTGGCGATCGACAAGGGTCGGGCCCTCGCCGCCGAGCGCGGGCTCGCGGTCGACTGGGTGGTCGCCGACGTCACCACCTGGACTCCCGAGCCCCCCGGGTTCGACCTGGTGCTCGTGTGCTACCTGCAGCTCCCGGCCGAGGAACGGGCCACGGCCTACCGCCGGGCCGCCGACGCCGTGGCGCCGGGCGGCACGCTGCTCGTGGTCGCGCACGACGTCGACAACATCGCCCACGGCCACGGCGGGCCCCAGGACCCGGCGGTGTGCACGACCCCCGAGGCGGTGGTGGCGGTGATCGGCGACCTCACCGAGGTGGCGGCCGGCCGGGTGCACCGGGCCGTGCCCACCGAGGCCGGGACGGTCGAGGCGATCGACACGCTGGTCCGCGCGACCCGCGCGTGACCCCGGGGCGGGTCAGCTCGACTCGAGGTCACCCAGGGTCAGTGACTGGCTGAACACGGGCGGGGCACTCGGCCCGACGACGGCGGGCCAGGCGGGGGCCCGGTAGATGCCGATGGCCACCTGGTCGGCGCAGTCGCCGCTCGGTGAGCAGGTCACCACCCCCGAGACGCCCGGATAGCCCGCGATCCGCAGGAGCGCGTCGCGCATCCGCTTGCGTTCGATGAGCAGCTCGCCGCCGGGCTGCCCGACCGCCGCCCGCCGGATCGCCGAGAAGATGAGTTGCGCCGCGTCGAAGGCCTGGGCGTGGAACGCCACCGTCGGGCCCGTGCCGACCCGGTTCGTGAACGCCGGGACGAAGGACTCGGTGTAGAAGGCCCGGGACTCGTTCGCGCCCCGGGTGTCGGGGACCGACGCGTAGACGTCCCCCGGGTCGGGGCCGAGGGCTCGCAGGAAGTCGGCATCCCCGCAGGCCTCCGACACCAGGATCGGCACCCCCGCCAGCGCCGGCTCCTGGCGGATCGCGGCGGCGACGTTGCGGCACTGGGGCGGCAGCAGCGTGAGGACGACCGGACGGGGATCGGTTGCCGCGGCGGCCACCGCAGCGGCGGTGCCGCCGGTGGTCCAGAGGACGGTCCGGACGCCGACCTGACGGCGCCGTGCCTGGCTCGCGACCGCGTCGGCCAGCTGGTCGGAGTACGGATCGTCGGGTTGCGCGATCACGGTGACGCCGCGCCAGCCCCGGAACGCCGCGAAGTTGGCCATGACCGCACCCTGGAGCTTGTCGTTCCACGCGACCCGGAAGTAGTAGCGCTCGTGGGTCTCGGGGTCGGTGAGCGCGGGGGCCGTGTTCGACGGTGACACGATCGGGATCCGGGCCGCGCTGAACGCCACATCGGCCTGCCCGAGCGCGGCGGAGGAGCAGGTCGTCCCCACCACCGCCACCAGCCCCGCCTCGCTCAAGAGCTCCTCCTGGGCGAGTCGGGACACGTTGCGGTCGCAGCCCTCGTTCCCGGTGATCAGCACCACCGGATGCCCGAGCAGCGTCCCGTCCGCGATACTCGAGGCATGGACCGTCCGCGTCGGCCCGCCCCCCTGCTCGCCGCGGGCGCGGTCGTGCTGGTCGCCGCCACCCTCGTCCTCGCCGCCTGCGGCGGGTCCGACCGGGTCCGGTCGGCCACCACTGCGACGACCGGCGCACCGTCCACCGGGGCGACGACCGGCCCGACCGGCGCGGCGCCGACCCCGGCCACCGTGGCACCCGACGCCCCCGGCGTCGACCTGCGGGTGGTGTTCCTCGACGACGGGAAGGTGGTCACGACCCACCGGCGGGTCGCGCCCACCCAGGCGCCGGCCCGGGCCGCGCTCGAGCAGCTCGTCGCCGGCCCGAACCCGGTCGAGCGCACGCTCGGCCACACGAGCAGCGTCCGGACCGGGACCACGGTCACCGGGCTGTCGATCACCGACGGCACCGCCACCGTGACCCTCGAGCCGCCCGTCACCGGCACCGACGCGGCGGGAGTCACCGCCCGCGCCCAGATCGTCTTCACGCTCACCCAGTTCCCCACCGTGCGCGCCGTGCGGTTCGGCCCCGAGGGCCCGCCCCTGACCCGGGCCGACTTCCGCGACCTCACCCCGCTCGTGTTCCCCGAGAGCGTGGCGCCCGGCGACCTCGTCCGCAGCCCGGTGACCGTGGCCGGCGAGGCCAACGTCTTCGAGGGCACGGTCCGCATCCGGATCGTCGGCGGCGACGGCCGGGTGCTGGCCGACACCTTCACCACCGCCACCGCCGGCACGGGCACCTGGGGCACGTTCTCGGAGCGGGTTGCGTTCGATCCCCGGGGCAACACGACGGGGACGGTGGTCGTGTTCTGGGACTCCCCCAAGGACGGGTCGCCCCGCGACGTCGTGGAGATCCCGGTCCGGTTCGCGTAGTAGAACGAGGTCCATGGCCGGAGCACTCGACGGAATCCGCGTCCTCGACCTCACTTCGGGGACCGCCGCCCTCGGCATCCTGCTGCTCGCCGAGCAGGGCGCCGACGTGATCAAGGTGGAGCCCCCCGGGGGTGACCCGTTCCGCCACTACGAGGGCTACAAGGTGTGGACCCGGTCCCGGCGCTCGGTCACCGTCGACCTGAAGTCCGAGGCGGGCCGGACCGCCTTCCTCGCGCTGGCGCGCACCGCCGACGTCGTCGTCGACTCGTTCCGGCCCGGGGTCACCGAGCGCCTCGGCATCGACAGCGCCACCCTGCGGGCGGCCGCCCCCCGTCTCGTCACCTGCTCGGTGCCCGGCTACCCGGTCGGCCACCGGGCCCAGCACCGCCCCGGCTACGACGCGCTGATCCAGGCGGCGAGCGGCCAGCAGTGGGAGCAGCCCGGCTGGCGGGCGGGACCGATCTTCCTGCCGATGCCCATGCCGAGCAGCGGGATGATCTGGCTCGTGGCCTCGGGCATCCTGGCCGCCCTGCACGCCCGGGCGGCCACCGGCGAGGGCCAGCACGTGCAGACCAGCCTGCTCCAGGGCGCCTGGCTGTACACGACCCAGCTGTGGCAGGACACCGCCACCGGCGACTCCGCCTACTACGGGATGATGAGCAAGACCGACCCGCCCGGCGTGCACCAGCCGATGATCTTCGAGGTCGCCGACGGGTGGATCCACCTGAGCGTGATGAGCGGCCTCACGCCCAAGGCGTCCATCGACGAGATCCTCGGGCTCGAGCCGCTACCGCCCGAGACCTTCGCCGGCCTCAGCCCGATCCAGGCCCACACGATCGTGGCCAACCGCCAGCGCGAGGCGATCAGGACCTGGAACCGCGACGAGCTCGTGGCCACTCTCGTCGCCAACAACCATGCGGTCGAGGCCATCGTCGAGCCCGAGGACCAGTTCCGCCACCCCCAGCTGATCGCCAACCGGATGGTCGCCACCGTCGACGACCCCGACCTCGGCTCGACCACCCAGCTGGGCGTGCCCATCCACCTGCTCGGCACTCCCGGCGCGATCACCGGTGGGCAGCCCCGCTGCGGCGAGCACAACGCCGAGGTGTGGGGCTCGGTCGGGCTGTCGGCCGACGAGATCGCCGCGATCACCGTGGCGGCGGACGCGCCGGCGCGGGTCGCGACGCCGATCCGCTCCATGGGCGACGCCACCGTGCGCATCGACCCGCTCGCCACGCCGGGCGAGCCCCGCGGGCCGCTCGCGGGTCTGACGCTGCTCGACTTCGGGCAGTACCTCGCCGGGCCGTTCGGACCGATGATCCTCGGTGACCTCGGCATGGACGTCATCAAGGTCGAGCCGGTCACCGGCGACGGCATGCGCCTCGGCGGCGCGCCGTTCTTCGGGTGCCAGCGGGGCAAGCGCGACATCGCGATCAACCTCAAGGACCCCGAGGGCCTGGCGTTGGCGAAGGAGTTGATCGCCCGCGCCGACGTCGTGCACCACAACATGACCAAGGGCACCGCCGCCCGCCTCGGGCTCGACGACGAAGCGTGCCGGGCGGTCAACCCCGACGTCATCTACTGCAACACCTACGCGTACGGGCTCGAGGGCCCGTTGTCGGAGTTCGGCGGGCTCGACCCGCTCTACCAGGCGTCGGCCGGGCTCGAGTACGAGGTCGGCGGCGTGCAGCACGGCCACCCGCCGCTCTACTACCGCTTCGGCATGTGCGACGCCGCCAACGCGATGCTGTCGGTCGTCGGGGTGCTCGCGGCGATCGTGCACCGCGACCGCACCGGCGAGGGCCAGGAGCTGTGGACGTCGCTGATGGACGGCGGCGCCTGGCACGCCTCCGACGTGCTGCTGCGGGCCGACGGCACCCCGTCGCCCCGGCCCAAGACCGACGTCGGCCAGCACGGCTTCGCGCCCGAGTACCGGCTCTACGCGACCCAGGACTGGTGGATCCAGGTCGCGGCGCTGCGGCCCGAGCAGTGGCAGGCCCTGGTCGGTGTGCTCGGCGTGCCCGACGACGCCGACCGGTCGACGGTGGTCGGGCAGCTCGAGGTCGCGTTCCGCACCCGCACCGCCATCAACTGGTCGCGGGCGCTCGACGACGCCGGGGTCCCCAACGAGGTCCCGATCCAGACCGAGGGCGGGCACCGGCCGCTGTACGACGCCGACGCCGAGCGCCTCGGCCTCGTGGTGCAGTACGACCACCCGATCGTCGGGCGGATGCGCCAGTTCGGCGAGCTGATCAACTTCTCGGCCACCCCGGCCCGGGTGTTCGGCCCGCCGCCCCGGGTCGGCGAGCACACCCTCGAGATCCTCGACGAGATGGGCCGCGCCGCCGACGCCCACCGCCTCGCCGAGGCCGGCATCGTCTACTGGCCCGACGAGCGGTACGCGTGGAGTTGGTGAGAGTTGGGGGTCAGTCGGTGAAGAAGCCGCCGTCGGGGTGGAGGATCTCGCCGGTGAAGTAGCTCGCCTCGTCGGAGGCGAGGAACAACGCCGCGTTGGCGATCTCGAGCGGCGTGCCCATGCGGCCCATCGGGATCTGGCCGAGGATGTGGTCGAGCCGGGCCGGGGGCATGAACTGCATGATCGCCGTCATGTTGGTCTCGATGAAGCCGGGACCGATCGAGTTGACCCGGATCCCCTTGCCCACGAGATCCCGGGCGAGCTTCTTGGTGATCCACCAGACGCCGGCCTTCGACGCGCCGTACTGCAGTGAGCCGGCGTCGGGGTGCTTGGCGCCGATCGACGCGATGGTGACGAGGCTCCCGCCGGCGGCGCAGCCGTGGTCGAGCATGGCAGCCACGCAGGCCTGCAGCGACTTGAGCGTGCCGGTGAGGTTGATGTCGAGCACCGACTGCCAGTCGTCCAGGTCGAGGTCGACGAACCCGCGCGCCGGATCGGGCTCGAACCGCGCGCGCATCGCCTTCTGGGCTCCCTCGAGGTCGCCCGACACGTACTCGCCGGTCGCGACGCCCGCCGCGGTCACGACCACGTGCAGGCCGTCAAAGGCCTCGATCGCGGTCCGGGCCATGCGATCGTTGTCGGCCCGGCTGGTGACGTCGACCGACACGAACGTCGCCCGACCGCCCGCCGACTCGATCAGTCGGACGGTCTCCTCGCCGGCGCCGTCGAGCAGGTCGGCGACCACGACCGCGGCGCCCTCCTCGGCGAAGCGCAGTGCGGTAGCCCGGCCGAGGCCGTTGCCCCCACCGGTGACCACCGCCACCTTGCCCGCGAGCCGTGCCACGGGGTCGCCGCCGGTCTCAGTCCCAGTCGAGGCTGAGCATGTCGATGGCGTTGCCCCGGACGACCTTGTAGATCATCTCGTCGGAGAGGCCCTCGCACATGCGGCTGACCTCTTCCTTGGTGTGGGGCCACGAGGTGTCGGTGTGCGGGTAGTCGGTCTCGAAGCAGACCTGGTCGACACCGATCTCGTCGAGGCTCTTCATACCGTGGTAGTCGGACGTGAAGCAGCCGAACACCCGACCGTAGTAATAGGTCGAGGGCTTGACCGGCATGCGCTCCTTGTTCGACATCCAGCCGTCGTGGTGGTCCCAGACGTAGTCGGACCGCTCGATGGCGTAGGGGATCCAGCCGACCTGGGCCTCGGAGTAGGCGATGCGCAGCTTGTCGAAGCGGGGCAGCACCCCCCACATGTACTCACCGAGCGAGGTCATCGGGTTGTTGAAGGCGATGCTGGCGCTCGCACCCCGGGGGGCGTCGGGCGACCCGGTCGGGTTGGTCGACGACGAGCCGACGTGCATGCAGATCACGGTGTCGGTGTCGTTGCAGGCCTGGAAGAACGGGTCCCAGTAGCCCGAGTGGATGCTGGGCAGACCGAGGGCGGAAGGCAGCTCGCTGAAGCAGACGGCGTGCACGTTCCGCTCGGCGTTGCGCAGCACCTCCTTGGCGGCGAGGTCGGCGTCCCACAGGGGGATGATGGTCAACGGGATGTTGACGCCCGCGCCGCACCACTCCTCGACCATCCAGTTGTTGTAGGCCTCGACGCAGGCGAGCGCGAGCTCCTTGTCGTTGGCCTCGTAGAAGGTCTGCCCGCAGAAGCGCGGGAACGTGGGAAACGGCAGCGAGCCGTCGACCCAGTTCTCCTCGAACTCCTTGATGCGGGCGTCGCGGTCGTAGCACCCGGGCCGCATGTCCTCGTACGTCATCGCTTCCATCTTCATGTGGGAGCGGTCGAACTTGGACTTGTCGCCGCCGGGCGTGGCCGACAATGGGATGGCCACATGGCTCTTGTGGACGTAGACGAGCTCGTCCTCGTAGATCCACGCGTCGCCCCAGCGGCCCTCGGGGTCGAGCTCCATCTCGTACTTGGCGCCCTTGACCAGCTTCATCTTCCCGAAGCGGTGCCGCTCGATGCGCGGCCCCTTCTCCCGGTGCTTCTCGGGCAGCCACGCCTGCCAGACGTGGGCCGGCTCGACGACGTGGTCGTCGACGCTGACGATCTTGGGGATCTCGGGCTTCTGCGTGTCTGACATGAGCGTCACCTTACACCTCGTCAGATGCGCCGGAAACCCCCGTCCCGAGCGGCGGAGCGGCGGTCGGAGGCGGGGCGCCGGCGGTCGGAACGGGGGGATCGGGGCCGGCCGCGGGGCCGCCCGCGGGGCCGGTCGCGGGGGTCGGGCGCAGGGCCATCCGGGGGAAGCGGTCGGTCCGGCGCAGGGCCGGGAAGCCGAACCACCACGCCACCGCGGTGGCGACCGAGGCGACCCCACCGATGACCACGGCGAGGGCGGGCCCGAAGATCTGGCCGGTGACCCCGGACTCGAACGCGCCGAGCTCGTTCGACGCCCCGATGAACACCATCTCCATCGCGAGCACCCGGCCCCGCATCTCGTCGGGCGTGAGCAGGGGCACGAGCGTGGCCCGCACGAAGACGCTGATGGCGTCGGCGGCCGACAGCACGGCCAGCGCGACGAACGCGACCGTGAAGTTCGTGGTCGCGCCGAGCACGACCGTGCCCAGCCCGAACACGGCCACCGCCGCGAGCAGGACCACACCGATCCGTCGGCCGAGCGGGCGGAAGGCCAGGGTGATGGTCATCAGCGCCGCCCCGATGCCGGTCGCGGCCCGCAGCCACCCCAGCCCCACGGCGTCGACGCCGAGCCGCTCGTCGGCGATCGCCGGGAGCAGGGCGAGCGCCCCACCGAAGAGCACCGCCATCAGGTCGAGGCTGATCGCCCCAAGGAGCACCGGCTCGCGCCGGATGAACCGGAAGCCCTCGAGCGCCTCCTTGAGTCGGTTCGGACGCGTGCCCGGTGCGTCCGGCGCGCCCGGCGCGCCCGACGCAGCGGCGATCTCGAGGCCCTCGAGCTCGGCGGGCTCGATCGCATCGAGCGGCTCGGCGATCGCGGTCACCGCGACCCGCTCGCGCACGTGACGCGCGTAGCGCACGGTCATGATGCCGAACGCCGCGGTCCCGAACAGCACCGCCACCGCCACGAACGGCAGTGCCGGATTCGCCGCGTAGAGGAAGCCGCCGAGCACGGGGCCGACGATCGCCGAGAGCTGCCACGTCCCCGAGTAGCGCACCGTCAGCCACGGGAGGTTGCCGTGCGGAACGAGGTCGGCGGGCATCGACCGAACCGCCGGTGCGGCGAACGCCCGGGCCGTGCCGAACAGCAGCACGAGGAAGAAGATCGGCGTGGCCGACGTGGGGTCGGTGGTCGCGTACCAGGCGAGGCCGGCGGCGGCGGCGGTCTCGACCACGAGGGCGACGCTGGCCATGCGCCGCCGGTCGATCCGGTCGGCCAGCGTTCCGGTGAGCAGCACCAGCAGCAGCGACGGCAGGAACTCGACCAGGCCGAGCAGGCCCAGCGCGAACTCGCTGCGGGTGAGGGCGAAGACCTGGATGCCCAGCACCGTGGTGAGCGCGATGGCCCCGATCGACGAGCACGACTGGGCGCCCAGGAAGCGCCACACCGACCCGCGCTCGGCGAGGAACGTCGCGTCGGGGCGCCGGGGCATCGGCCGTACGCTATCCCCGGGTCGTCACCGACCCCGGGGTCCACCCCGTCCGACCGCGACCACGGCCGCGACCGGCGCGGGCTGCGGACCGGGACGTCGGACACGCGAGGGAGGTACGGACGTGCGGTACGTGGAGGCGGGCGGGACCCGGGTGGCGGCGATCGGGCTCGGGTGCTGGCAGTTCGGGTCGAAGGACTGGGGCTACGGACGCGAGTACGGCGAGACCACCGCGCTCGAGCTGGTGCGCACCGCGCTCGACCTCGGCATCACCCTGATCGACACCGCCGAGGCCTACGCCCGGGGTGCCTCGGAGGCGATCGTCGGCCGCGCGCTCGGGGACCGGCGGGCCGAGGCGTTCGTGGCGACCAAGTTCACCCCGGCCGCCCCGACCTCCGCCCGGGTGGTCGACCACGGCCGCCAGTCGGCGCTGCGCCTCGGCGTCGACACCATCGACCTCTACCAGATCCACTGGCCCAACCCCGCCTTCCCGCTCGCGCCCCAGCTCGACGGCATGCGCCGCCTGCTCGACGAAGGCGTGGTCGCGCACGTGGGCGTGTCGAACTTCGGGGCCGACCGCTGGGCCAGGGCCGACGGCTTCCTCGGCCGCCCGGTGCTCACCAACCAGGTGCACTACTCGCTGCTGTGGCGCAAGCCCGACCGTGGCAACGTCGGCTACGCGCAGGCCAACGACCGCATCCTCATCGCGTACAGCCCACTCGAGATGGGCGTGCTGGGCGGGAAGTACTCGGCCGAGCACCCGCCCCCGGGTACGGCCCGCCGGCGCAACCCGCTGTGCCTGCCCGAGAACCTCGCGCGCGCCGAGCCGCTGCTCGCCACCCTGCGCCGGATCGCCGCCGCCCACGACGCCACCCCGGCCCAGGTCGCGCTGGCCTGGCTGGTCCGCCGACCCCACGTGGTCGCAATCCCGGGGGCGAGCTCGGTCGCACAGCTTCGCCACAACGCGGCGGCCGCCGACCTCGACCTCACCGACGCCGAGGTCGAGGAGCTCACCGCCGAGTCCGACGCGTTCCGACCGGTCGGCGGGCTCGACACCGCCCGGGGGCTCGTCCGGCGCTTCCGGGCCCCCGACGCCGGCGAGGACTGACCGGGCCCGGGACCGGGGCGCGGCCCCTGGGCTACGGTGCCGCGATGGCGGTGACCACCCCGACGTTCTGCCGGCTGTGCCCCGCGTTCTGCGGTCTGCTCGTCACCGTGGAGGGCGACCGCGTGGTCGCGGTGACCGGTGACCCCGACAACCCGGTGTCGCGCGGCTACACCTGCTCGAAGGGCCGGGCCTCGGGGGAGCTCCACCACCACCCGGCCCGGCTCGACGAACCGCTCCTCGGGCGCCCGGGCGACCCCGGGGGGCGCACGACCGCCGACTGGGACCACACCCTCGACCACGTGGCCGACGGGCTGGGGCGCATCATCGCCGAGTCGGGCCCGAACGCGGTGGCCGCGTACCGGGCCAGCGGCTGGGGCTTCGACTTCCCCGGCGCGATGGTGAGCGACCCGTTCTTCCGGGCGCTCGGCTCCGACCAGATCTACAGCGCCATCACCATCGACGGCCCCAACAAGGTCTACGTGCCCGAGCTGATCGCGGGGGCGACGCTGCCGTGGTCGACCCCCGACGTGCACGCGACCGACTGCCTGCTGTTCGTGGGGCAGAACCCGCTGGTCAGCCACGGGCACGCCAACATCGTCCCCGACCCGATGGTCACGCTGCGGGCGGTCAAGGCGCGCGGGACCATCGTCGTCGCCGACCCCCGTCGCACCGAGACCGCCCGGCTCGCCGACGTGCACGTGCCCCTGCGCCCGGGCAGCGACCCTGCGTTCCTCGCGTACCTCGTGCGCGAGGCGCTCGCGGCCGGGCCCGACGTCGCGTACCTCGAGGCGTGCGCCGATCCTGCGTCGGTCGAGGCCGTGCGCGCGCTGGTGGCGCCGTACACGCTCGCGCACGCGGCCGAGTGCTGCGACGTGCCCGAGGCCACGCTGGTCGCCGCGCGCGACGCCGTGGTGCGCGGGACCCGCATCGGCTTCGCCAGCGGCACCGGCGCGTCGATGAACCCGGCGGCCAACGTCACCGAGTGGCTGGGCTGGGCGCTGTGCGCGGTGACCGGGAGCCTCGACCGTCCCGGCGGCACCATGTTCAACCCCGGCTTCCTGCGCCGGCGCGAGGACGCCCCGCTCCCCGCCGCCACCGACACCGGGGCCCGGGCCCGCACCCGGCCCGACATCCCCCCGTGCTACGGCGGGCTGCCCACCGCGGCGCTGGCCGACGAGATCCTGGCCGGCAACATCCGGGCCCTGTTCGTGATGGGCGGCAACCCGGCGCTGGTGTTCCCCGACACCGACAAGATCCGCCGGGCCCTCGCTGCGCTCGAACTGTTGATCGTGTGCGACATCCGCCACACCGAGACCACCGACCTCGCCACCGTCGTGCTGCCCGTGACTGGGCAGATGGAGCGGGCCGACGCCAACACCGCGATGTTCCACCCGGTCGTCTACATGCAGTACACCCCGGCGCTGGTGCCGCCGGGTGCCGACCGGAAGCCGACGTCATGGGTGTTCGCGCAGTTGAGCGCCCGCATGGGCGTGCCCGTGCTCGGCAACCCGGCCCTGGCCGAGCGGTTGCCCGACGGGTTCACCGACGACGACGTGCTCGACCTCCTCACCGCCGACGCCCGGCTCCCCTGGTCCACGGTGAAGGCCGCGCCCCACGGGGTGATCGCCACCGACGCGCCCGCGCCGGGCTGGCTGATCCCCGACAACCTGCCCCGCCGCCTCGACCTCGCCCCCGCCCCGGTGGCGGCGCAGTTCGCGGACTGGGCGGCCGAGCGCCCCGCCCCCGACACCCTCGTGCTCGTGAACCGGCGCCTGGTCCGCCAGATGAACACCACGCTGCGCGACGTGGGCGACCAGGCCGCGCTCGCCCCGTACCCCACCCTGCTCGTGCACCCCGACGACGCGGCGCGTCTCGGCATCGCCGACGGTGTCACGGTGGAGATCACCAGCGCCCACGGTGCGACCACGGCCCGAGCCGAGGTGAACGACACGATCCGGGCCGGGACCGTCAGCGTCCCCCACGGCTTCGACGGCGTCACCGGGCCCAACGTGAACGCGCTGACCTCCGACGCCGCCGACTGCGATCCGCTGACCGGCATGCCCCGGTTCTCCGGTCTCCCGGTCCGGCTGCGGATCCTCACCACGGCGTGAGCGCCCCCCGACCCGAGACCCGTCCGGTGCGGGTGCAGGTGTCGGCCGACGCGCGGGCGCGCTGGGGTGACCGCATCCAGGCGGCGGTGCCCGGCGTGGACCTGGTGGCGTTCGACCCCGACCTCGGGGCGATCCCGGGGGATCCACCCGAGGTGGGCTGGCTGTCGGTCGACGTGCTACGGGGCGACGACACCGCGTTCGTCGACGCGCTGGTCGCGTCGGCGCCGCTGCGGTTCGTGCAGTCGGCCGGCGCGGGCACCGACGGCGTGACGTTCCGACGGCTCCTCGCGCGCGGCGTGCGCCTGTGCACCGCGCACGTGAACAACGTGCCCATCGCCGAGTACGTGCTGCGGGCGGTGCTCGACCGGTTCCAGCGGGCCGACCGCTGGCGGGAGGGGCAGGCCGCGCACCGGTGGGCGCACCACGAGTGGCGCGAGGTCGCGGGCAGCGCGTGGCTGGTGATCGGGGTGGGGGCGATCGGCGCCGCGGTGGCCGAGCGGGCCCGGGCCCTCGGCGCGACCGTGATCGGCGTGCGACGCACACCCACCGGCACCGAGCCGGTCGACGCGATGATCGGTCCCGAGGCGGTGATCGACCACCTCGGCGACGTCGACGTGGTGGTGTGCGCGCTCCCCGGCGGTCCCGCCACCGAGCACCTGGTGGACGCGGCGTTCCTCGCCGCGATGCGCCCCGACGCCGTGCTGGTCAACGTGGCCCGGGGCTCGGTGGTCGACGAGGCGGCACTGCTCGACGCGCTCGACGCGGGCCGACCCGACTTCGCCGTGCTCGACGTGGTCGCCACCGAGCCCCTGCCGCCCGACTCGCCACTGTGGGACCACCCCAAGGTGGTGGTCACCCCGCACTCGTCGTCGGGGGGCCACGGCCGCTTCGCCCGCGGCGCCGACCTGTTCGCCGACAACCTGCGCCGCTACCGCGCCGGCGAGCCCCTCCGCCACGAGGTGGTCGCCGACCCCCACGTCGGCGACGCCCGGTGATGCGCCGCCCACTGCGGCCACACCCGGCCGGGGCGTAGTAGACCCGGGCCCGTGGCGGACGACTCCTCCTCCTCCTCCTCCGGGCTTCCCCCGACGCTGGCGGCGTACCGGCGGGCGGCCCACGCCCGCCTGACCCCGGGCGCGCTCGCGTACCTCGAGGGTGGCGCAGGCGCCGAGCGCACCCTGCGGGCCAACGAGGCCGCGTTCGACCGCTTCGTGATCCGCCCGACGGTGCTGACCGGTGCCGCCCGGGTCGACACCACCACCGACCTGCTCGGCGCGCCCCTCGCCACTCCCCTGCTCGTGGCCCCGTTCGGCCTCGACCGCCTGTTCCACCCCGACGGTCACCGAGCCGTGGTGCAGGGTGCCGCGGCGGCGGGCACCGTGGCCATCGCGTCGTCGAGCTCCGGCTTCACCCTCGAGGACGTGCACGCGGCGTCGCCCGCGGGCGCATGGGCGTTCCAGGTCTCGGCGCTCGGCCCCATGGGCGTGGTCGAGCGCACGGCCCGGCGCGCCGCCGACGCCGGCTACCGGGCGCTGTGCATCACCGTCGACACGCCCCGCCCCGGCTGGCGCGAGCGCACGCTCGAGGACCCCGACCCGCCGTCGGCCCTCGCCCTGGCCAGCGCCAACTACGGCCCCGAGGACTACGCCGAGCGCACCGCCGGGGCCGTGGGCTGGACCTGGGAGATGGTGGCCGAGGTCGGGGCCGGCTCGGGTATCCCGTGGCTGGCCAAGGGGGTGCTGACGGCCACCGACGCCCGCGCCGCGGTGGCCCACGGGGCCGCGGCGGTGATCGTGTCGAACCACGGGGGCCGCCAGCTCGACGGCGTGCCCGCCGCGATCGACGCGCTGCCCGAGGTGGTCGCCGCGGTCGCCGGCGCCCTCCCGGTGATCGTCGACGGCGGCGTGCGCCACGGCAGCGATGTCCTGGTCGCCGTCGCCCTCGGCGCGACCGCGGTGGGCATCGGCCGCCCGGCCGCGTGGGGGCTGACGGTGGGTGGCGCCGACGGCGTGGCCCGCGTCCTGCAGATCCTCACCGAGGAGTACGCGATCGCCCGCACCCTCGCAGGCGGCCTCGACGTCACCACCACTCCGGCCTGATCGCACCCCCGGCATCCGGCCCGCACCGCCAGCACACACCACCACGCGCGCCGCTGCGCGCACGCTCGCGTCACCAGCCTGCGGTCCGGGCTCGTCATCCGACCTCCGCGCACTGCGGGTCCGTCGTCGGTCCATCAGCGGCCACCCGGCGCTCAGGGGCCGGGGCCACCCGGCGAACCGCAGGGACCGCCCGACCCCGACCGCGACCCCGACCGGGCGGCCTGGGCGGTGAGCTCGGCCACCTCCCGTCGGTGCACCAGCGCGAGGCCGTTGGGGTGGTTCGGGTTCCCGGCGAGGAGCCAGGGCCCCTGGGGGACGAGCTGGGCGTGGTGGTCGGTGCTCCCGCCGGTGCAGACCATGGCGAGGTTGTGGATCTCGTCGGACCCACCCCAGCTGGCCGGCCACAGGTGGTGGGCCTCGAGCCCGGTCCGGCGGTCGCAGCCCGGCACCCGGCACTTGCCGTCGCGCAGGCGCACCGCCCGCAGGCGCTTGGGGGTGAGCGTGCGGGCGGTGCGCGCGGTGGCGACCGGTGTGCCGGTGCGGTCGACCGCGACCGCCTCGACCTCGGCCCGGCCGTGGTCGCGTCCGGGGAGGACGCTCAGCTCGGCGCAGTCGACGAACACGTCGATCTGCATCGACGCCGGCTCGGACACCAGCACGTACCAGTGGGGCCAGCGGCGACGCCGGGCCCGGCGCTCCTCCTCCACCTCGACGTCGAGCCCGAGGTCGGTGAGGCGTTGGATCGTCTCGAGCATCTCGGCCCGCTCGGCGGTGGTCGGACGGGTGTGGTCGCGACGCCGACCCGGCACCCGCGACACGAGGGTGGTGTCACCGGCGCACTCCATGACGAAGCCGCCCGCGTACACGCGGTCGACCGCCTCGCGCACCGACTCACCGGGGAGCGGACGGATGACGCCGAGCGACCAACCCATGTCGCCGACGATAGGAACGGGGTGGGACACCCCGATCGCGCGCGACTACGAGTACTGCACGCTCACGTGCTGCGCGTAGCGCACCGGGTCGACGACCACGTCCTCGAGCACGTGGTAGTAGTCGGTCTGCACGCGCATGAGCCGCATCGACTCGAGCTCGAGCACCGGCAGGTCGGCCACCGGCGTACCGGGCAGGTCACGCAGCACGAGCTTGCCCTCGACCTTCTCGCAGCTCTCGGCCTTGACCGTCTGGTGCAGCGTCACGAGGAACGGACCGGCGTCGAAGCCCTCGCCCGACACCGCGGGCAGGAACTTGTACCAGTACTGCAGCACCTCGTACGGCGCGGGCACGGGCTGCTCACCGGTCACCTCGGCGAGCACCTCGATGAGGGTGACCCCCTGCCGGGTGACGCTGGCCCGGATCTGGTTGCCGTCGCGGTCGAAGACCATGTCGGCCAGCTTCTTCGGCTCGCCGTAGGTCTCGCGGCTCGGGCTCACGGCGGTCTCGAGGTCGATCGGCATCACGGCGCAGAACTGACCGAGGCGGTCGCCGAACATCGCGTCGAGGTTGACCGAGCCGACGATCTCGTGCACGTGGCCGTCGATCTCGATGCGGGTGAAGTGCACCCGCACCCGGGGCTCGGCCGGCGGGGTGAGCGGTGGCGGCAGCACCGCGGCGTGCACCTCGGGGTCGGTGAGGTACACGACCTCGAGCCGGGGGTTGGCCGGGAACGGCACGACGTCGGCGCCGTGCCCGTGACGGGAACCCTGGATCCAGCGGTTCTGGGTCATTGCGGTGCTCCTCCGGGAACGCCGGGTGCGGCGGGCGGTGCGGTTGCGGTGCTGGTGTGACGACTCAGGTGTCGGTGAGCGAGGCGCCGGCCTCGACCCCGGTCAGCCAGGGCCGACCGGCCGCCTCGAACGGCGCCCACTTCGGCACCGACACCGCGTCGTCCTGGCCGAGGTCCGCGGGGCTCGGGCCGACCCGGTCGGCGATGGGGGAGCAGGTCGACGTCGAAGCCGTAGAAGTCGACGTGGTTCTGCCCGAGGATCCGCGCGGTCTCGTCGATGGGGATGTCCCAGAACCGGGACTTGAGGAACTCCCGCGTATACGGCCAGGTGCCCTCGGGGTGGGGGAAGTCGTTGCCCCACATGATGTTGCCCACGCCGATCTCGTAGCGGCGCCCGAGCTCACGCCGGCGCGTGTTGGACGCGCCGATCTTGATGTTGCGGTCGAAGTACTCGCTCGGCAGCATGGTGAGGGTGCCGCGGGTGCCGACCATCTTGCGCATGCCGTGCTCGCGCATCGCCATCATGTCGGCGCGCCACAGCAGGTCGGAGACCCAGTAGCAGCCGGCCTCGGTGACGGCCATCTTGAGCTTCGGGAACCGCTCGAACACGCCGGTGAGCAGCATGAACCACAGCGGACGGGCGGTGTAGAAGATCGTCTCGTAGCCGTAGACGCTCATCCAGCCCGGCACCTCGCCGTACTCCTCCTGGGGCGCGGGCCCGGAGTGGCAGTGCACCGGCAGCGACAGCTCCTCGCAGGTCGCCCACACCGGGTCGTAGCGGTAGCTGGTGTACGACTCGTTGTCGCCCCAGCGCGGCGGGATGATGATGCCGCCGGTGAGCCCGTCGTCGTAGGCCCGCCGGATCTCGGCGATCGCGCCGTCGGGGTCGCCGGCGATCGGGGCGACGATCAGCCCGGCGCGCCGACCGGGGCTGGCCTGGCAGAGCTCGGCGGCCCAGCGGTTGTAGGCGCGGGCGCCGGCGAGGAGGTGGTCGTCGTCGCGGGTGGCGACGGGGATGAAGCCCGCGCCGAACGGTGCGCCCATCGTGCCGGTGGCGGCGTCGGGGCCGGGGAACACGACCTCGGCGGCCACGCCGTCGTTGTCGAGCTCGGTGTCGCGGGTGGCCGCGTCCCAGCCGCCGCGCAGGCCGATCTCGTGGAGGCTGTGGCCCTCGTCGTCGACGCCGAACCACTCCTCCTTGAACTCGTCGTCGCCGACGAACGGGGAAGCCTCGGCGCTCTCACGGCGCTTGTCGATGAGGGCCTGGCGCTCGGCGAGCTCCTCGTCGAAGGCGGCCCGGTACTTCGGGTCGAGGTAGTCGCGGTACACCGGCGAGTTCGGGCCCGCGTGGGTGTCGGACGAGATGACGAGGTAGCGGTCCACGGGACCCCCTGGGATGACGGCCCGGCGCGCCCCGGGCGGTGCCCACCATCTTGTCGCACCGGGGCCCGCGATGCACGCGGGACCGGGGACGCCCGGGGCGGACCGGGCCCGGCGGGCCCGGCGGGCCCGGGGCCGAAGGTGCCGGGGTCAGTCGGCGGCGGCGGCCGCGAGTCGGAGGTCGCGGGCGAGCAGGGTGTCGTGGCGGGCGACCGAGCCCCGCCGGGTCGGGGCGTAGGGCTCCCAGCGGGCGGGCTCACCGGTCGGGAGGTCGCCGAGCACCGTGACCCGCTGGATGATGCGCTCGCCCTCGAAGTCGTTGACCACGTGGTGCTGGGTGACCCGGTTGTCCCAGATGGCGACGGTGCCGGGGGTCCAGGCGTAGCGGACGCAGAAGCGGTCCTGGGTGGACCACCCCTTGAGGAACCCGAGCAGCGCCTCGCTCTCGGCGTGGCTCAGCTCGACGATGCGCCGGGTGAACTGGGTGTTGACGAAGAGCGACCGCCGACCCGTCTCGGGATGGACCCGCACCACCGGGTGGTGCGCCTTCATGTCGGGCTTGCCGTGGGGCTCGGCGTCGTGGAGGGCGGTACACCCGAGGAGCAGCTCTTGGAGCGCCGGGCTGAGCTCCTCGTAGGCGTGGTACTGGTTCGACCACATGGTGTCGCCGCCGAGATCGGGGCACTGGACCATGTGCATGATCGACATCACCGAGGGGCTGGGGAGGAAGGTCACGTCGGTGTGCCACTCGTCGGCGATCCCGCCCTGGCTGGCCCGCAGCTCCACCATCTCGCGCGGACCGCCCTCGGGGCTGGGCAGGTTGGGGTTGACCTCGAGCTCGCTGAAGGCCCGGCCGAGCGCGACGTGGGCGTCACGGTCGAGCTGCTGGCCGGGGAAGAAGCAGACGAGGTGCTCGAGCAGGAGCTCGCGGATCCCGGCGGCGTCGGCGTCGGTGACCGTGGCGAGGTCGATGCCGGTCACCTCGGCGCCGAGGGCGCGGGACAGGGGGCGCACGGTGAGACTCATGGTGCAAGCATTGCCGATCGGATCAGGTGGTGCCGACCAGGGCCACGAGGGCGCCGAGGACCGCCACGAACCCGCTGATCGTGACGCCGAGGAGGGCCCAGGTCTGGCGCCGGAAGCCCCGCTCGATCTGCGCGGTGACTTCGTGGCGCAGCACCTCGACCCGGGCGTCGAGGCGTTCCTCGACCCGCTGGAGACGCTCGCCCAGTGCCGCGAGGTGGAGCTCGAGCGTACGGTCGGTGACCAACTGCGCCCACCCCCCGACCGGGCGGTCGGTCAGGTACGCCGCCTCGTCCATGCCGAGCTGCTCCTCCTCCAGGGACCCTCAGGCGAGGCCGGCTCCGGGCGGCGGGTGCGGCGACGGGCCTAGGCTACGGCCGTGGGCGGCACTCCCCTCCCCCGGCGCGCGCCGCGGCGCAACGAGCAGCCGCGGTTCCCGTGGCGGGCGCGGGCGCGCTACCGGATCGACGAGACGTTCGCCCGGGGCACGGCACCCCTCATGCTGTGGCTGGCGGTGGTGACGCTCGCCGTCGTGCTGCTCGCCGCGGCGGCGCTTGCGCTCCTGGACACCGCGGTCACCGACGACCGTCGCGGCGACTTCCTCGAGGCGTTCTGGGCCAGCCTCCTGCGCACGCTGGACCCGGGCACGATGGGCGGCGACGCAGGCTGGGACTTCCGGCTCGTGTCGCTGCTCGTGACGGTCGCCGGGATCTTCGTGGTGTCGACGCTCATCGGTCTGATCGCCACCGGGCTCGACCAGAAGCTCACCAGCCTGCGCGAGGGCCGGGGCCTCGTCACCGAGACCGGGCACACGCTGATCGTCGGCTTCACCACGGTGCTGCCGACGATCGTGGCCGAGCTGGTGGAGGCGAACGCGAGCGAGCGCGACGCCTGCGTGGTGGTGCTCAGTCCCGCCGAGAAGGCTACGGTCGACCTGGCCATCCGGTCCCGGGTGCCCGACTCCCGCACGACCCGCATCGTGTGCCGCACCGGCGACGGCTCCGACGTGGTGGATCTCGCGATCGTCAACCCGGCCGCGGCGAAGGCGGTGATCGTGCTCGCCGACGAGGAGACCCGCAGCGACTCGCGGGCGATCCGCACGGTGCTCGCCCTCATGACGTTCGACCCTGAGCTCACGTCGATGCGCGTCGTGGTCCAGTGTCACGAGGAGCACAGCGCGACGGCGCTGCGGCGGGTCACCAACGGCCGGATCACCACCATCGTCAGCGACGACGTCGTCGGCCGGCTCGCGGCGCAGGCGTGCCGCGAGGAGCAGCTCAGCGCGGTCTACGAGGAGCTGTTCGACTTCGGTGGGGGCGAGATCTACTTCCGGTCGGTCCCCGAGCTGGTGGGGGCGACGTTCGCCCAGGCGGTGCTGGCGTTCGACCGGGTCGCGCTGCTCGGGATCCGCCGGGCCGACGGCACGGTCGAGCTCGCCCCCGACCCGGCGACGGTGGTCGGGCCCGACGACCAGCTCGTGGGGGTGGCCGAGGACGACTCGACGTTCACGCCCACCGGCGTGCCCGAGACGGTCGCCCTCCCCGCGGTGGCCCCGCCGCCCGCACTGGCGGAGCGGGCCCCCGAGCACTTCCTGTTCTCGGGCTGGAGCGAGATCGGCCCGATCATCCTGCGCGAGCTCGAGGAGTACGTGGCGCCGGGCTCCACCGTGCTGATCGCGGCAGACCCCCGGCACTGCGACTTCCCCGCCCCCGACGCGTTCGGTCACCTCGCCCGCCTCGCCGTGCAGACGCGGGCGCTCAGCCATCACGACACCGACGCGGTGGTCGACACGTGGACCGCCCGCGCGCCCGACCACGTGCTGCTGGTGTCGTACCGCGACCGGCTCAACCCCACCGACGCCGACGCCGAGGTGCTGATGTCGCTTCTGCAGCTGCGCCACGCGATGGCGCTGCACGGCACGCCCGACACGACCACGGTGGTGGCCGAGCTGCTCGACCCCCGCGACGTGCCGCTGGCCCGGGCGTCGGGAGCGGGCGGGTTTCTCGTGAGCGACCGGCTCACCAGCCTGATGATCGCCCAGTTGTCGGAGAACCCCGAGCTCGACGCCGTGTTCGCCGACCTGCTCGACGCCGAGGGCGCCGAGATCAGCCTGCTGCCGGTGCCGGAGGCGACGTCGGGCGCGCGACCCGAGACGTTCGACGACCTGGTGCACCTCGGCCTCGCCGTGGGTGACGTGGTGCTCGGCTACCGGGCCGCGGTCGTTGCGCCCGGGGTCACCAGCCTGGGCGACGGCCTGGTGGTGAACCCGCCCAAGCGCTCGCCGGTGCACTGGAACCCCGGCGACCAGGTCATCGTGGTCAGCCGCCGGTAGGCCGATCGGTAACGTCGGGTCCGTGGCCCCGCCGGCGGCGAAGGACTGCGTCGTGTGCGGGCGCACGATGGAGTGGCGCAAGAAGTGGGCCCGGTCGTGGGACGAGGTCCGTTACTGCTCCGACGCCTGCCGGCGACGCGGCCTGCGGCCCGTCGACCACGACCTCGAGGCGGCGATCGAGCGGCTGCTCGACGCCCGGGCCCGGGGGGCGACGATCTGCCCGAGCGAGGCGGCCCGGGTGGTGGGCGGCGACGACTGGCAGCCGCTGATGGAGCCGACGCGGGCGGCGGCCCGGCGGCTGTGCGCCGACGGGCGGGTCGTCATCACGCAGCGGGGCCGGCCGGTGGACCCGTCGACCGCGAAGGGCCCGATCCGGATCGGGCGCCCGTGACCGACACGCGTCGCCCCACCCCCGAGCCCGGCGCCGAGGTGCGGTGGGTCGGCACGCACCTCGGCGACGTGTGCGCCGACGCGCCCCACCGGTCGACCCGGTTCGTCGGGACCCAGGTCGCGGCCGACACCGCGCTCGCGACCTTCGACGTGACCGGGTACGCGCGACGCCGCAACGAGGTGTGGCCGCCCGAGCGGCGCGGTGCGTCGGGGCTGTCGCCGTGGATCCGCCACGGGCTGCTCACCCTGCCCCGGGTGCACGCCGAGGTGCGCGGCCCGGCCGAGGACCTGCGCAAGTTCCGCGACGAGCTGCGCTGGCAGGAGTACGCGCGCCATCTCTACGCGCGTCTTGGTGGCGCGACCGGCGCCCCGTTGCGGCGGGCACCGGTGGTGCGCACATCGCCCGACGCCGACCCGTGGGACCGGCGCATGGCGTGCGTGGCGACGAACCTCGACGAGCTCGAGCGCGACGGGTGGTTGGTGAACCAGACCCGGATGTGGCTGGCGTCGCAGTGGTCGGTGCGCGACGGGGCCGACTGGCGGGTCGGCGAGGACCGCTTCTTCACCCACCTGCTCGACGGCTCGCGTGCCGCGAACCGGCTCGGGTGGCAGTGGACGATCGGAGCCGGCACCGGCAAGGCCTACGGGTTCTCGCGGTGGCAGGTGCAGCGGCGGGCGCCCGACCTGTGCGCCGGGTGCGCGCTGCGGCGGGCCTGCCCGATCGAGGACTGGCCCGACGACCCCGACCTCGCCGACATCGACGCCGATCCCCGTCTCCGTCGTGACCCCGATCCGCAGCGGACCGCCGGCCCGACGGCGGTCGAGCGGCGGGCGGCACCCGACGCGGTCTGGCTGACCGCGGAGTCGCTCGGGGACGACGACCCGGCGCTGGCGGCCCACCCCGGCCTGCCGGTGGTGTTCGTGTTCGACCTCGGTCTGCTGGCGCGGCTGAGTCTGTCGACGAAGCGGCTGGTGTTCCTGGTCGACCGGCTGGCCGAGCTGGGCACCGACCGGGAGGTCGAGGTGCACGTGGGCGACCCGGTGACGGTGCTGGCCGGGCGGGCCGTGGCCACGACGTTCGCGCCGGTGCCCGGCTGGCGTCGCCATGCCACGGCCCTCGACCTCGCCGAGGTGCACCCGTGGCCGTGGCTGGAGCGGCCCCACGCCGGATCGGTGGCGAGCTTCAGCGCCTGGGGCAAGCGCCGCTGAGGGGGCGGGTCACAGGAACACCGAGGCGATGATGATGAACGGCAACGTGATGAGCGCCACCACCGCGAAGAACGCTCCGACCACGACGACGATCGCAGCCACGAGCATCACGATCCAGATTCCCAGCAAGATCTCGCCGAGTGTCTCCATGGTCACCTCAACCTGCTCTCGCTCACTCCACTCACAACTGGTTCCAGTCGTCGGTGGCGAGCACGCCGATCCGCTGCCCGAGACGGGCGATCGGGACCCGACGCTCCTCGAAGCTGACCACGGAAGGCGCTGACAACCCCGCGGTACCGAGATCGGTGATCTCGGTACTCCGGCAATCACGGCCCGCGAATCCCTTGGTCCGGTAGATCGGTCGTACGACGACGTGGTCAGGACCGCTGCCGGCCACCACCACCACCGGACGGACCTTCGCACCCGAGTTCCGTCCGAACCGGACCCTGGTCCAGACGACGATGCCGATCGAGGGATGGTCCGGGTCGAGGTCTGGGTACCGGTGCACCACGCGGACTCGACGACGGCTCGAAGTGATCGGACCGACGTCGAGGTCCCTTCTCGGGGCCGAGATCTGCGCCGAGGAGTCGACTGCATCGTCGGCGACCGTGGTCGCTCGGACTCGACGCCGGTAGCGACGGCGGACCCGGGTTGTCTCGCGCCGATCCTCACGCCGGGTGCGCCGACGCTCGCGCCGCTTCTCGATCACAGTGGCGCGTGTCGTCACGTCCTGCGGCACGATCGGGGGGCGGGCCTTCACCGGTTCCACCGGATGCGCACCGTCGTCGATCGCCGGGCCGAGTTGGCCGAGCGAGAACCGTGGATCCCGATCGAGGGCGCGGGCGCAGGCCGGCCCGGCCACCTCGTCCCGATCGACGATCACGCTGAGGGTCAGCGCGACCAACAGGGCTCCCCACGTGGCGACGAGTTCCGGAATGACGGCGTCGAGGTCGTCGTCGGAGGGATCACGGGAGGTATCCCCGAGTGCGTAGGTGAGGTCACCACCGATCGCGGACGTCAGGA
>Ga0194129_10000577_pt1 | contig 69251 bp, 60 predicted proteins | sample TA2KigCa35mmetaG_FD_150862 | JGI IMG/M metagenome (GOLD analysis project Ga0194129, IMG submission 150862) | Freshwater microbial communities from Lake Tanganyika, Tanzania - TA2015038 Kigoma Deep Cast 35m | ecosystem: Environmental > Aquatic > Freshwater > Lake | place: Tanzania: Lake... | reverse complement strand
AGTCACTTTGGCGGCAATCTGTGCCAGTATCTTGAGCAGTCCGGCGTCGCCGTTGCCAGCTTCCACTCGGATGCATTCGACACCTTTGTCGGTTTCATTCGTAGCTTTTAGTCTGTTCATAATTCCTCCTTGTCTTGACAGCAGCATCCCCGTTAAGGCAGATGCGTGTCAAGACTTGTTGTTTGAGTTGTTCAGACACTGCGTCCGCCAGCGAATAGGACATTCCTCAATGTCGAACGCTGGCCGATACGCCTAGAATACCTACGCAAATCAGCGAAGGTTTCGGGAGCCATCAGCTCCACTGAAGCTCCAGTCTTGTGGGCGTAGACCATCGCCCCTTTGTATTTGGGCGTTGGGTTTTGGGTGGCACAAGCAAGGCAGTAGACAAGATCCAAGTCCCGTCGTGCCTTCTCCGTGGGTTTGTTGCAGCAAGGGCAAAGGTCACTCAAGCTGGCAACCTCCGAATCACGGCTTCGTCATCCCACTCCCAGCCTTGAGCAATTAGGAATCGGAAGGCCAGATTCTGGTTGTCGAACCTTTGAATGACACGATCCCGATAGACTACGGCAAACATACAACCTCCTCGTAGGGTTCAAAGATGCGTGATGTCTCACGACTAATGCGACTCACGATCTTGGTTAGCTTTTGATTCTCTTGTTCTAGGAACTGAATCCTTTCACGAAGTGAATCAATGGTTAGGTAGGCATCCCGAAGCTGGTGCTCGGGGATCGTTGGCAGTGGCTGAACCAGCCTAATGGCGGGTTGCATTGACTAGGCTTTCAAGGGGACATAAGTCCCATCGGCTGACATCAACGCCAGTTTGCTGGCATCGGGGAAGGCTTGGATAATCTTTGCCCAATGCATTACCTCCTCACGGCAGTCGCTGATGAAGTGATGCCGAAGACCCGATACTGGCCGTCCATTACGAAGCACGATCCAGTTGGTCTTCGGTCGAACACTATTCAGCGTTCGGCGAAGGTTGTTGTTGTCTCTCCATTGTCCTAGTTGCATCTTGACTCCTTTATGTCCTTCTGTATAAGTCATCTATGCCGAAGGACTTGGGCATAGACTGGAAACTTGTTGAAGCCGACTATCTAAGAGGAACTCGCCTCTCAGAGATTCAAAGGTTGTACTCTTTGAATCCTGGGACTCTTAAGTCTCGTATGAGAAGAGGCGGATGGGTTGCAAAGAGGATGGCATTGATCGAAGCAACGCAGACCAAAGCGACCCAGCGTAGTGTGCAAACGCTAACAAATCGTGCCAGTGGTTATCTTGAGCGTGTAGTAAAGCAAGTCGATAGGGGCTTGGATGTTCTCGAAACCCAAACCCCATCGAGCGTAAAAGAAGTAGACGCACACTTTGAAGCACTCGGTAAGATTGATCGCATTGCTCGTCCAGCACTTGGCCTTACGGATCAGTCCAATTCTGGAAACAAGGGAATTATCAACATCGCTGTATTGCAACAAGTTGCAGAACCAGCAAGTGTCAAGATTTGTCAAGATTCTCACGGCGACAGAGAAAACCATTGGGTTATGAACCCAGAACCTCTTCCAGCGTCATCCGAGGACGCTGGGGTTTCGGCTCCTTCGGAACCCTTGGGGAACGACACTCTCTTGCAAGTTCCCGCTCCGCTTTCCGAGAGCGTTGAAAGTAGTCCTCCCGCTCCCTAGCAAGCTCTAGCTTGAATCGGCTAGGGTAAGATACTTGAACAGCACCAGCGTTGCGTAGATGGCGTTTATAGAAGGTTTTGCCAGCATTAAACAACTCCGCTGCATAACAAGCTCTGGCAGTAGGACTAATTTCAACACCCGCCGTAAGGATGTTGTTCATCTTAACATCGGGGAATCCAGCATCAATCAACTTGGCTCGTAAGGTGAACATAGGAACCTCCAGTGGTTAAGGGTTAAGTGCAAAAAGAAAACCAGCGGGGGATTGAACCCCGCTGGCTTCCTTGGGAAGTTATCCGAGCAACTCTGCTTCGGTGGCTTTCCGCTCCGCTGAATTATCAGCTTTCTCTACCACATCCTTGTGAGGGACAATGGCAAAGGTTCCTTTGATGAACACTGATTTACCATTGGGCAATCCCTCTGTGGGGAGAGGACGACCCTTGGTGGACAACTGATAATCAGAGAAGAATGTCCAGCCAGTGTCCTTCTTGCCCTTGTTCGAATTATTGATGATATAATCCGCTGGGAAGGCAACCAGAAGAACACGCTTTCCACCTTCACTGATTAAGTTACAAGCTGGACTGGAGAGTCCAGCAATCCATTTAGCTACTTGCTTCATACATACCTCCATTGGTTATTGTTATATGCCATTTGCAATCTTTGGTGACCGCCGATGGCAAAAAACCAACGAAAACCCCGCCGAAAAATCGCCACGACCCACCCCGCAAAAACCCCGAAGGGGTTTTTGAACCCGAAACCATATATCAGTAAAGAATCAGTAGGCCACCCTGGGAGGGTATATACCCCCCTATTATCAGTACCGATCACGATGAGGGGACAAAAAAAAATTATTTTTTACAGCCTCTGGACAAAACAAACGCTTTGTTACAATTCCGCTATGCCTCTTGGACGCGACTACGCTATGGAGTACCGCCGGTACCACAGTTCGCCTCGTGCGAAAAAAGACAGAGCGTCTAGAAACGCGGCTCGGAGGAAGGCGATGGCCGCCGGCAAGGTCAAAAAAGGAGATGGAAAAGACATCGACCACAAAGACGGCAATCCACGAAACAACCGTCCCGCTAATCTTCGGGCAATGTCACGAGGGTTGAACCGAGGCCGGGACAACAACAGCTGGAGACGCTAATTATGCCGCTAGGAAGACAACAAAAGCAAACAAAGCCCAAAGACGCCTGTTACCGCAAGGTTAAGTCCCGCTACAAGGTATGGCCTTCGGCTTATGCCTCGGGAGCCCTGGTCAAATGCCGCAAGGTGGGAGCCAAAAATTGGGGTAACGGGTGATGGGCTTCGAGCTCGAGAAGAAAAAAGGCCTGCACGGATGGTTCAGTCGAAACAACGGCAAAGGCTGGATCAACTGCAAAACCGGTGGACCGTGTGGCAGGAAGTCAGCCGACTCCGGAGGAAGCTACCCGGGCCTCCGCCCCACCAAGGCTATGTGCAACTCGGCTGCCCGCAAAAAGAAAAGTTCCAAACGGATTTCGTGGGAAAGAACCGGGCTAGGCGGAAAAAGATAAAATAAATCGCCCCCGAGGGATTGACACTCCGCAGTCCTTTTCAGACTGGCGTGATGGACAATCACCAAAAAAAGTTGGAGGAGCAGTTTGTAGTCGAACAATTCCTGGACGCTCACCAGGTCTTTGCCCGGGATCCCCTTAACTTCATCGATCAAAACGGTAACAAGATTGACGACCGACTCGATGACCTTGACGAGACATGATGCAGGACCCGACAATCTGCGCCGCAATATCGGGGTTTGGGACGATCCTAACACTCTTAGCGGCCACCCTAGGGGCAATGGCTGTAGCTGGCATCTTTAAGGAGCTATCGGGGGAGGTTAGAAGGCAAGTGCGTAAGCTACTTAAGCCCCATAAAAACCCTAAGCAGTTAAAAGGCAGGAAGTAAGCTATGCAAACAATGTGCATCGCCCAATCGGTAACCCACTCCCACTTGTCAAACCCACTCCCCATAAACCATTATACTATATATACTTATATACTAAAAGTGTATTAAGTGTATTATATATTGGTTATATCGGAGGCGCTGGAAACGCCCCCACGATTATTTTGTGTATAGTATATAGATAAGGGTTTGTTTCGGGTTCCCGATCCACCCTTGACCACTTTTTTAAGTGCAAAGGTCTAAGGTTGAGGGTTTTAGGCCCTAGTGGGATTCAAAACTGTAGTGGCATATCCCTTAAGGGATATTTCTAAACTTCAGGCAAACCAATCTGCCACTGGGTGATACCATCCAAGAGGAGCAGTCTCTTGACCCTAGACCCCTTGAGCACGGATAAGCTGGCTAGCATTCTCCCTAGTGCCTGGGAGTTAGGGATGAACATCTTCATGGTGCTGGACAGCTTGGCGTCGTTCTGAAAGGCCAATAGAAGCTTGATGGCCGATCCCTTCCAGAGGGTTTCCTCGGGATGATCCTGTTTGTATTGCATCAGAAACTCGTCCAAGAATTCCTGGAAGCTGTGCACCCGTGACGAGGCCTTGGATTCCGCCAATAGCATCGGGTGGTGGTAGGATTTGACACCGTAGCGTTCTTCACCCACCACATGCTCCGGAATCTCCCAATCCCTAAGCCAAGCCGCAAAAGCAGGGAGTTCTGTCGCAAGCATAGCCGGGATGTCCTGCCTTTTGATACTATCAAACATCCCGTGAGCTTTGAATTTAAAGAGGCTGATCTTGTCCAAAATGCTTCCGTCGGTGTGGGGGACGGCCTGGACGGATTCGGGGTCGTCGTTAAGGGTTTGGATGATCCGGCCACGCCAATCGAGGGTGACCTGATCCATAAACTTTCGGTGGTAAGCGTGGCGAGTATTGGCCACCCCCTGCTTGATCATGCGACTGTAGTGGCGATGGGCTTCAGCGGAATCGGCGCTGGAAGCGTCGTCGACATTCCAGACGGCAACCTCAAAAAGCTCGGCGTTGAATTGGGAGCCGTGGACGAGGTAGTCGGAAGCGTTGGCTCCACCCCCCATCAGTCTGGCCACAATCTCCGTTCCAAAAAAGGTTTTACCCAACCCGACATTGCCGGCGACAAACACCGCTTGTCCGGGCATTAGGTTCCCACGAAGACCCGAGCAGTAGAAATGCTTGAGCCAGCCCATCAAGTAGGGGAGAGATTCGTGAGGTTCCAGAGCCGTGTCGAAGAACTTGGCCAACCAAGGAAAGTCCTGACCCCATTCGTGTTTTCCTTCCGCAGGCGCCAACACCTTTGTCCTTGAGATGTTGAGCATCCGCTTTCCGTCTTGAATGGTAATGTCTCTAGGGTCAAAAAGGGCAGGGAGGGCGCCCTGGACAATTCGCCCCTCCCGAATCCTTCTCATTGCCTCGTCGGCCTCGGACAGCCGACCCCGTGAATCCGGGGAGTTGGAGAGGCTAAAAGACCCCACAATGTCGTGGCGGGTGTCGTCTTTTCCAGAGTTTCTCCAATAACCCTCCAGATCTTTTCTCCAATAGAATTTCCCATCAAACCAAAAAGCCTGCATCGCCCCGCCAAATCGATCTTCCTGGTACTCCCGAACCCAGCCGGCTCCCAATAGGTCGGCCCAGCTCATAAAGCCTTTTGGACTTCTGGTGGAATATGAAATCATCCCAGTCTTGGTGACCTGCGCGCCAAGTCGGTCAATGTTGTCGTCAATCCAGAAAAGCGGTCCCCGCATCCCTTCTTCAAACGCACCCGTCCACCGACCCGGATACATCTCCTGAACCTTTTGGAAGACCCTGTCTAGGGGAACCTCAACCGCTCCCTCGCCATTGTATTTTTTTGCCCGATGAACGGCTTCCGAAAGGATGGAGTGGACGGCTTCCAAACGGATGGGTTGGTCGGCAAACTTCACCACCTCGGGGAACCAGGCGTAATATTGGTCGGGTTTGTGGACGACGGAGTCCATTCCCGGAAAAATGGAGTTGGCCTTGGTTTCCTTAAGCAACAGCCCCATAAACTCCTTGAGCACCCCCTGAAACACAAAGACAGGCTCCTCGAACATCCAGATCACCCTTGCTCCTGCGCTGAAAGTCTTGTGGGCGTACATCGGCTTAAAGCCCGGCTTGCTTCTGGTCAGACCCTCCACGATTTGCTCGTTGGTTAAGCCCGTTGTGTCGTAATCGACGATCAGCCCGTGCATTTTGTAGGGGCCGTTGTTTTTGCTGACTCGGACATGGGGGTTGACCCCCTCAAACGCCGAAACAAAGACGGAGTCGGTTGTGTCTGATTCGCACCAGCGTCGGAAGTCTTCCTTGGCTCCAAATGACGGGATGCTGACTTTCATTTCCCACGGGAGGATGGCCTCCACCGTTCGGGATCTGAGGTTGGGTATTTTGAATAGCGTCGTTTTCACATCGTCCTTTCGGTCGGGTCAAAGGTATTTGTCCAGAAGCTCCAGAACCCCTAGCCAATTTTCCTTGGTCTTAAAGTAGATCTCCATGGTGGTTGAGCCGCCCGAGCCACCGCTGCTTTCGACCAAGTAGATGTCGATTCCGTATAGGGAATGGTCGTCCTTGTACGCGTACCACCCTTTAAAATCGATTTGGTTAAACGTGAACATCACAATCCCGTCCACGTACACCTTGACCCTGCCATTGTAGACCTTGAGTTCGCGGGTGTGTCCTTCAAAGTTATCTGATAATAATTTCATTTCTTACTCCTTTTGGCTCTTAGCTTTTTTAGTTTTGTGGGGTTTTTGTCGCAGAGGTCGCAGAGAAGAGAGTCGGCGGAACACCGCTTTCCACACTTCAGACATTTTTTCCATTGCGGTTCTTTCATTCCGGGGTCTCCCATACGGTGCGGTTTTCCATCTTCCAAACGTCGGGTTGAAATGAGGCCTAGGTTTCATCTGATGACCAAGTCGCTAACCCCGCCGCGATCCCCGAAAACCCCCCTTACATAGGTGTTAAAAGCAATGCAGTATCGGTCATTTTTGTTTTTGTTGATTTCTGCGTAGTGGCTCGTGTGTGAAGGGAAGAGCACCAATGTCCCGTTTTTGGGTCGGATTCCCCAATTTGAGCAGTTCAGCAGGTTCTTTGACGCAAACTGAAAGGTTAGAAAGGTGGGGAACAGATTCCATTTATCGAAAGATTTTTCAAAGTAAAAGTCTCCGCTGTCTTCATATACAGTTGTGTAATACACACCGGAGATTATGGAGTTTCCGTGCGCGTGGGCATGTGTCCAATCCCCTGTGCTTATTTTCTGAATCCACGAGTTCGCAATGTAAAAGGTCTTGTCTTTTTCAAGGGCAAGAATTTCGTAGAGAAACGTGTTGAGTTCCCGCAAGATGACGGCTCTCGCCTCTGATAGTGGCTCGGCTTCAAGAACATATTTGCTTTTCGAAACCCACCCATTGTCGGCGTCGTATCTTTCGTATTCCGAATTTTTGCAGAAATCTAAAGTCTTTTGAGCTGGTTCCCCTAGCTCCGCAAGATAAACCGGACAGGCGAATAGCGGCAGAATCTGCCGTGTGTTGTTTTGTTCTTGTTCTTTTTGATTCATTTTTTGTAGCACTCCGCTTCTTGGCTCTCTGCTTCAATGGGGCAACCCTCGAGCCAGTCTGGGGTTACCGCCATTAGGTGGTTTACGTCAGCCACTGAAACATCTTGGTCGACTTCCAGAATCACCTCGTCGTGAATGTGGGCGAGAATGTTCAGGCCGGCATCCTCAAGACGCAGGAGACATTCCCCAAAGACATCTCTTGCCGTTGCCTGGACTAAATTTTCGCAAAGCTTTCCGCCCCAGAACGGAAACTTGGGCCCGCCCATGTTGACCGATGCCCGCCAGTCCGGCCGGCCATGCGCTCCCATCTGGCTGGAAATCCCAAAGTATTTCTGGCTGCGACCAGAGGGGAGTTCGACCTGGCAGTCTTCTCCCTGCGACTCTCTGAACGTCCTTTCCAAACGGTTCCATAACGACACCACTTTGGTGTTTTTACGCCGGTACCTGTCGACGATTTCTTTTGATCTTAACTCATCAAGGTCAAGACCAGCCATCAGTTTAGCTACCAGAACGAACTTCTTGGAGCCGCATCCGTACCCAAGGCCAAGTACCTGCGCTTTGGCTAGGGCGTATTTTTCTGGATCTCCCTTTTTGAGTGTACCTTTATTGCCTTTCCAGATCCCCGAAGCAACGGCAAATGCCTCGTAAATTCCGTAGCCATGACGCACCGCGTTAAGGAGATCCTCGTCTCCAGCTAACCAGGCCAGAACCCTAGGCTCAATTTGAGCCAGATCGGAGATGATGAATTTCTTGCCCAGTCTGGGTACAATACATGCCCTAAGATCGACCCCGTGTATTTCACCCTTGGGCAGATTTTGGAAATTGAACTTGGCTTCCCCCGACCATCTTCCAGTTTGAGCCCCGAAATACTTAAGACCGAAGGGGACCGTCCCATCATCCCTCTTTCTCTCCGACATAATTTTCATTTTTGCAAACAGCATGTTGGACTTGCGCCAGTCACGCATCGCCGCCACCCATGGGAATTTCCCACCGAATTCCTCCTCCCATCTTACACATGCCGGGTCGTCTTCGGAAGTTGATGGGGGTACTGGAATTCCAGCTTCTCGGCAGGCTCGTGCAAGTTCATTTACCTTTAGGACGTCCCCGGTGTGATTTTCGGTTGCCCAGGGGAGGCTTTCGTTGGCCTTGATTCTTACCCAATCCAAAGTGTTCAGACCCTTGTCCACCAGCTCGCTGTTGATCGCAAAGCCACGCCAGCCCATTTCGATTGTCTGCCGGGACAAGCGTTGTTCGTTTTCCGGCATGCGGTGAAGGAAGGTTTGGGCAAGATCCAGGCAGTGACGGGAATCATTGAGGGCGTACTCCTCGATCTCCTTGGATTTGCCTAACGCCACCACATCGTTCCAGGTCTTGCCCTTCATGAAGGCCCTAGGGTCTTTGTCGACGGTGACCCCAAGCAATTCCCTAGAGGCGTTACCGAGACTTCTAGGAGCCCCTATAAAGACGCTAAGATTGGCGGTGCAGGTGAAGGTGGACGGCTTGGCTTGGGTGACTCCACGTTCCCGCAGAACCTGCATCACCGCGCCGTCAAAGGAGTAGTTGTGGGCGACCCAGTGCTGGCCGTCGATTTTGTCCCACGGAGCGTTTTTGGGGTCCCCGACATACTCCAAGCCCTCCCCAACAACCGACACCATATAGATGTCCGTTGACGGGTGACGCAAATATCGCCATTGCCCAAGCGCGTCTATGTTGACATCGCTTGAGTATGTCGTCTCAAAATCAATCGCAACCATGACTATGGGACGATGATTTTGCTTTCCTCTTCGGTACCGCCTTCTTCCTTTTTGTCGGTTTCCGGGGGAAGGGTCTTGTCGAGGACATACATAATCTGCTGGTAAAGTTTTCTACCCACGGCGAGTTCGGAATCGGTTTCCTTTTCTCGGTCGATAAAGCCCTCAATCTTGATATTTTTTTCTTCTTGGTCTTCCGTGACCCTAAATCTGATATCTACGCTCATAGTTTAACTATCCTTTTCTTTGTTGGAGGTTGTGGTGTACCATTCGCCAATCACTTCAACTGGCTGAGCAAAAGTTGGGGTGGCAAATCTTATTTCGTGTTCCAGCTCCTTGATCCGTTGTTTTAGGCCGTAGTTCTCGGCCTCAATGGTTTCGATGGCTTTTTCCAGCCTCGCCATGCGGATCTCGTTGCAGATTTTGACTTCTTCCTTCTGTTGTTGGGTCATTTTTCGTTCCTCCATTTCTCAAACAACCAAGCCACAAAACACGCAATAAAGACCACGAGCATCGTCATCGAAACAAATCCAGCCGCAAAAAGTACATATTTGACCGCCTCCATCATTTTTTGCGCCCTCCCCGCTTTTTGCCGACATACACCTCCTCGGCTTTTTTGAAGATCCACTTGTTGATGGGAAGCCTCAGATTTTTCGGCCAGGTGTACGAGACGTAGGATGTCTTCCCTGAATTCGTTGTGTAACTGGTGGTTTGGAATACGGTTCGGTGTCGTAGCCAGACCCAGCTGTAGTGGCCGATCCATCCCAGAATCAGACCAAGGATAAATGTTTGCATTGATCGTCCTCCTTAAAGGTTTCATTGATTTTTTGCTTTAGGTTTCGATTTTCCTTCCGTAAGTCTGCGTTGCTTTGCTCCAGTTCCGCCAAGATGGTCAGGTGGTCCTGGCATAGGTGGATCAAACCCTCCATTCGTGATTGGGTGTCAAAGACGTATTTCCGACACTTTTCCAGTTCGTCCGTCAGTCCGTGGTAGAAGTCCCGGAGTCGGTTGATTTCCCTCTCGCTCATAGGAGGTCTTGCTCCACCATCCACGACATTACCTTGTCCACGGTTTCTTCCCTTGCGGAAAAGACCATCGTGACGACCGACCCAGTTTCTGGATCGGTTGAGAAGGTGAGGTGGGGAAACCAGCGTGTCGCCAACCAGACAAACGCCTTCATGCTCAGCCCTTCGATCATTTTTTATTTTTCTCCTCGGCGATGACTTCCTCCAAGGCGCGGGTTATGGCGTATCCAAAAAGCTTGTGCTTGTCGTCTTTGATGAGGTCTTCCCCTATCCCCGCCACCTTTGCAAATGTAATGTCGTCGGTTTCAAAGGCGACCTCGACCATGTCGATAGGGCGGCTGCCCTTGAACACGATGACTCCTAAATCGTTTCTGGCTTTTCGAGCATAGGGTAGGATGGCTTTGTCCATCCCCACCTTGATCCCAATCCGTGATGGTTTCTTCTTTGGTTGTTTCATTCAATTTTGCCTTTCTTGGTTTTAAAAAGGAGAAACGCGGCTCTGACGAGCGCGCGCTCCAGATGGTCGATGGCGTCCTCGCTATTTCCGTCTTTGGGGGGCCGGTTTCCGTCAAGCTGCATCATCGCCTGACACAGATGGTTGATGCATCGGTCGGCGTTGTATCTGCGGCTGTCGGTGTGGAACCACTGCCCAAAGGTGCTTTTTTCGCTGCCTTTCTCCATAATTCGGTGAATCACGGTCCAGGCAGTTTCCGCAACCTCTTGGATAGAAGGAGCGTCAAGTTGCGCAACAGCTGTTGATGAGGCCGGAGGTATTCTGTCTTTAAAAGCCGTCGCAGGGTCTCCCTGCGCGCTATGGCTGTTGGCAACTTGCATTGTCTTACTTTCGGATGTTCCGGACAAACTCGACAAACTCTGGGGTGTGCCGGGTGGCCAGTTTGACCGTGGGGATGTACCAACTTCCCTGACTATTGGTTCTCAATGTCGAGGTCAGTTCGTATTCCGCCGTGTCGATCCCATCCCTAAGGGCGATTTGCGAATCGGTGAACAGCTTACGACCCGTCGTCCGATAGGCGCTTTTGGTCAAGAGCCACTGGGCAAGGGCGTAATAATCGCCAGCGAATTCGTAGGGGAACAAGGGGTGAGCCTTGCTGGGGGATTTAATTAGGATAATCGCCGTCAAGGCTTCGGAGTAAGTGTCCGTACCTTCCTCGACATCCATATCTCCCGCCAAAGCACCACCCGCTTCCCGCACATCCCGTAAGCTCACAAAGTTCTTGGGAATTTCCCCAGAACCATAAGGGACATCTTGAATGTAGAACTTCGCCAAACGAGTCAGCGTGATGGGGGCACCTTTTTTGCCGTCCCCGACCACGACCTCACGGTTGTAGAGGAATGATCCTGGGGCGAACTGATTGGAGAGCTCCCCAGTCTTGTTGACTAGGTTGATCTTTGGAATGGTCAGATCCCTCTGGGTGAATTCACCCTGGACCTGTCCGTCCACATTGCTTCTGACCGCCAGCGACTGGTTGTTTTCAACCACAGCCAATTCTGCGGAAGTGTCTTCCGCTTCCTGGCTGACGACGACTGCCGGTTTGGGTTGCGGTTTCGGGTTTGCTTTTGCAATAGGCTTTGCAAAGGAGGTTTTCATATTTTATTTTTCTTTCTTTCTTTGTAGGTAACGAATCTCGTCCGACCCCTGCAGAACCCCTGCATCGGTCAAACGGTCTTCGATCTCCTGTTTGGCTTTTTCCTTGGAACCTCGCGGTGCCTTGTCGGAATAGGCCTTCAGAAGCTGGGCAACGGAAACTTCGGTCACGGCGGCAAACTCTTCCGGAGTGAGTCTGTCTTTGACCAGTTCCCATGTGATTTGCGGGTCGGACACGCTTTTCCTTCCCGCTCTGGTTTTGACCTCAAAACCGGGGATTTCCTCCCCAGTCTCAAGGATGAACTTTAAATTTTCTTTTCGAACCTTATCGCACCAAGGCTCGAGGATCCTTCTAAGAATTTCGGCCTTGCTCCGAAGGTCTGGAGTAGCCAGTTGCTCTGGGTTGTAGATGTCGAGCAACTCCTTGTCCGGGGCAAGTTCGACAAATTTGCTGGAAATGACCAAAGCTTTTTTGTGGAGAGCAGTGCAGGTGGCCTTTGCTCCGCAATAAAGACAAGAGAACTCGCTAGGTCGAAGGTCTTGCGGCTTGTGGTTCTTGGCTCTGGCAATTACCGCAGCAATCCGAAGCTTCATTCTTTCTGCGTCGGCTTTTCGGTAGAAATGGGCACGGCTTACTGAATCGAGTCTTGGTTGGGCAAAAACTACCTCGACGTAGTCAACGGATGGCCATTTCTCAAGTACGCCAATGGCGTATGCCCAGCCTTGAAGGTTTGTTTCGGCATCTTCCACCGCCGACCATCCAAACTTGGCGTCCCCAATTTTTGCGTACTGCCCGTTAATTAAGACAAGATCCGCAGTTCCGAAGGTAAGCCCCATAATTTCAAGGCGTAGCTCCTGATGGACTTCTGTCTTGCTGTCGGGCTTGTCCAATTCTTCCTTCATCGAAGCAAACAAATCGCTAACCATACCGACGCATCGTGTCTGTTCTTCGTTTAGGCCTTTGCAATCTCCCGTTTCCAAGGCTTTGTGCATCATCGTTCCTTCAGCCGCTTGAACGGATTGCTCGCCCTCTTCTGGTTTCCAACCGGGGCAAGCTTCCCGGTAAGCCAGTTGGGAAGGTGAAAACTCGTGATGTAGGCTCATATGGTTTCGATGTCCCCGTCGTTGAGAGTTTCGATGTTGTGGAGCTTGGCTTTGACCTTCTTCATCACTCGCTCCTCGATGGAATCGGCCGCAAAAATGATTCTTTGAACGGCCTTGGATTTTGCACCCGCTCGGTGGATACGGCCCAAGGCTTGTTTTAAATCGATGGCCGAGTAGGTTGGGCAAAGCAGGGAACTGCGGGGACGGACTCCCAAAGTGTCGTGTAGATTTACTCCAACGCCACCGCTTTGAATTTGGCAGAGCATCACGGGGTTTGCGTCGTGTTGGAAGTCGGCAATCATCCCTTCTCTCTCATCCTCGGATTGTCCTCCCCATATCATCGCAGCTTCTTTAAAGTTGTACAAAAGCAAGTCAAGAGAATTTCTAAAATTGCAAAAAATAACCACCGACCGCCCCTCTTCCAATAAGTCTTGGCCTAAGTCTGTTAAGACAGGCACCCTTAAAAGCTCGGACTCTTGCCGAGCCCTAAGAATTTCCGTCATTGGGTGGGGCTTGTCTGTGGCCTTGCTGTTGGCCAATTCGATCAATTTCTGTTCCAGATCATCGTAAAGACCCTGGACATCCCCGCAATCGTAAGCTTCTGCGTAGACCTCGTTGTCTGGGAAGGCATCCCCTAGTTCGGCAATCTTGATCCTGCTTGATTTGGGAGCCATTGCTTCGTGAATGGCTTTCAGCTTGGTTTTCCCACCAAAGTAGGACATCGCTCCCCAAGGAGCTTTTTTTACCCCATTGCGGAGACACCAAGGCCAGAAGTCGGCGTATTTGTGGAGGCCCAGAAGGAACCCTGTCGCCTTCATATCGAGGGGATTTGAAGCGAAAGTCGCCGAGAGCATCAGAGTATAGAAGGGTCGGGAGGCGATCAGCATTTTCCCATTAAGGCTGTTTGGTCCTTTACACTTGTGGACTTCGTCCCAAATGAATAGTTGGTCAAACACAATTGGCTTCGACCAGATCCAAGCCCCATTGACAAAATCACCGAAAGGAGTCGAGCCCGTCCTCAACTTTTCGTAATTGAGGACAAATGTGGGTTCGATCCCAGCTTCTTGGCACCACTTTTTCCACGCTGGGATTACGGCCTTGGGGCAGATGATAGCGACTGGTTTGTCCAGCTGCTTGGCGATCCAAACGGCCTTGGGCGTTTTGCCCGTGCCCGTGTCACTCCAATCAGCCGCAACGTGGTGTTCCCGCAAGGAAGCAAGAAGGGCATCCGCCGAGGGTTGTTGCCAGTCGTATAGTTTCATTCGGTTTTTGTTCCGTATTCCAAAAGAAGGAGGGCGTCAGCCGTGGCCAAGGTCACGTCGATCCCAGGAAACAGATTTTGAGCCCTTGCCTTCAGTTTGTTTTTCCACTTGGTTCTGTCCCCCTCGCTTTTCCCACAACTTAAGTAGCCTTGCCATTTCTGAGGCCGAACCAGAACGATCCTTGCCCCGAGGCTGGTCAAAACCCCCAGCAAAAAACCGAAATTTCGACCAAAAGTAAACATGGCTGATCCCGGCTGCGGTCTGCCGATGTACCCGCCGACCTCCTCGACGATGACTGCCGGCTTGTCGAGATGGTAGTAGATTTGTTTGATTTGTGCGCAGATGTCCGTCTCGGTTGCCGGCATTGGGATGGCTCTGGCTCCGTAAGCCGACTTCCACGCAATCCCCCCCGATTTGCCTGGGTCGATTGCGATGATTTCTTTTGTAGCTGTCATTGGCTCCTTTCGTAGTGACAGCCCCCTTTTTCAAAAAATTCATAGAATGCGGATCTTGTCCCCCTTGATTTTTTCGCGGGACAACCACGAGGCGATGTCCGACTCGGTGACCTTGGGACGTCCGCCGGCCTTTGAGTGGGGCAGGGGATTGTGGCGGCGTTTTAGAAAATTGTAGACCGTGCGACGGGAAACTCCGAGACGCTTGGTGAGTTGAGAAATGTTGTAGATCGTTTCTCCCGGCATGTCCTTCGGCCAACCGTCTTCACCGACTGGCTCAAGCTCAACTCCGAGGTGTCCGCTGGGATGAGAGAAAATTCGAACCGACTTAGTCTCGAAAGTTAATCTCATTGGGGTACAGGTGTAAGCGTCAGCGTAGCGGTGACAAGTATTATTTTTCGTTACATGTTATTTTTTTTCATCCCCTCAAGTTTTTCGCAGATCGCTCGGACTACCCATTGCGAAAGTGAAAGCCTTTCGGCTCTTGCCGCCTTTAGCGCATCATCCTTGATGGATTTTGGGACCACCAAATTTGTCTTTTCAGTGTCCTCGGAATGAAACCGCCTTTTGATTTTCACAGGTGCGTAGGGTATGCCTAGCACCTTTTACAATCAATTACGTAAATACTTAATATTAGGCTAGTTACGCCGTAATTACGCCGTTTAAGCGTATTGAGTAATTATTTCTTTGTCCCTTTGGAGCTATTTTGCTGATCCCACTTATTTAAAAGGAGATTTCTAAGGAATTCCGAAGTTGATACTCCCCGCGACTTGGCCTGTTCCTGCACCCATTTTAAGAGGTGTTTGGGAAGCGTGAAGGTCGAAGTAGTTGTGTTAGGACTTCTTTGACTGGGCATAACGTAATGGCACGACATTTTCGACGGCCTTAGGCCTAATCTCGAAGTATCGTTTCGCCACCTCCTGGGTTATCGATACGCCGTTAAGAGAGACTGTTTTGTAAGTCCCCAGCAACATGCTGACCGAGTGCCCACAGGCCAGAGCCGTCCGAGCGGCATCCTGCGTGTACGCCAAATAGTAGGAAGCAAAAGAGTGACGCATCCCGTTGTCGATCCACTTGGCCGGGAGCTTGGGGTTTTCCGATTTGGCGAGCCATGGGCTGACGAACCGAGTTGGCTCCTTGGTTCCCATCGAGGCCATAATGTTACCCTTCTTGTGTTTGTAGGGCGCAAGCCATTCCGTGAGGTTGGGGAGGAGGGGGACAAGGCGAGATTGGTTGGTCTTCGTGATGTTTCGATCCAGACGGATGTTCCCGCCGATCCAGTCGATGTCCTCCCAGTTAAGGCGGCAAAGCTCGGCGGTGCGGACACCAGAAAATAACCCAATCGCAATAAAGGGGACAAGCTTGGGGTCGGCCAGTTGGAGCGTCGTTTCGGCTTGTTCGGGAGAATAGATTTCCACGTCAGGACGCTTGAAACGGATCTCCTCAGACTTTTCGGCGGCGTGGCGTTTGTCTTCCAGAAGGTAGCCCTTCCTTCGGGCATAGTTGAAGAGCACGATGAGGGAGGACCGGTGGTTGTGGCGGGTGCGGGGGGCGTAGGTTGGGTCGTCTAGGTATTCGTCGATGTCCCTAGGCGAGATGACGGAAACTGGACGGTTCATCCGTTCGGAGAATCGGGTCAAGTGGCTGCGGATTGTCCGCTTTTGCTCCTTGGAGAGGTTGGGGTCGGCGTCGTTTCGTTTTAAAAATTCTTCGACCAGTTCCTTGACTCGGACTTGTTTGACCTCTTTTGGGTTGGACTCGATGTAGACTTTGATGGCTCGGTCCAGCGGGACGCCGTTGAGGAGGTTTTCGCAATGCCGAAAGTATTGCAGTTCCTTTTGCGTGATTTCCGTGGTGGTGGCGTGTCCGTCGGCCAGTTGTTCGGCGATGGCTTTGGCTTCCCGTTTGGCGAGTTCCAGCGAGGCCATACCCCGCTTCATTCTCTTTTTACCCACCCGCCAGACGATGATGTAGGTGAGGTATTCACGGTCTCCCCGGCGAAGGGGACACTCGTAAATTTTGACTCGAGCCCAACCTTTTTGAATTACTATCGGTTTCATAGTTTTAGAATCTTGACAGAATATCTTGACATTCTTGACCAAAGTCAAGGTAAAATGTTGCTTAATGTTGCACATTGCTTTTCCCACTTTGCACGGGTAATTTCCAGCAACAGAAGAAGTTAACGCAAAATATTGGCAGAAAATGACTTACAGATTAGGGTCGTTAGCCCAATGTGCATTTTTGAGAAGTAATTGAAAATTAGGTATTTGTAAAAATAGGCCTAAAAATCTTGACCAAATCTTGACCGATTTTAATATCTTCCCATTGAGTTATGGCCGATGGTTTTGAAAGATACGGGCGGATTTGGCCAATTGGCACAACCGATGTAACCATCGAGCTTATTGCCTTTCGGGAAAATTTTGGCTCCAATGTTGGCGGTATTGGGAAATATGGCCATTTCCGAAGAGTCGTGGAGATGCTTTGGCCTTACGATAAAAAGAAGAACAAAAACGGGTTTCAATGGAATCCTTGGGCTGAAACCATTTTTGAGGCCGCCTGCAAATGGAATTATCTGGGAATCTCCGGACCCAAATCCTCCAGCAAAACCCACTGCATCGGTATGTGGGGCTTGATTAACTGGCTTTGCGACCCCTTCAATACCCTTGTCCTCTGCACCACGACCAGCCTTCGTGAGGCTCGAAAACGGATGTGGGGGGTCATTCGTGAACGGCATATGCAAGTTCCCGGCCTTCCCGGAAGAATTGTTGATTCTATGGGAAAAGTTATTTTGGATGAAGCTGGCAGCGACCGATCCAGCATCACTTTGATTCCTTCCGCCAAGGACAAAGAGAAGGAAGCCACCGAGAAGTTGATCGGTCTTAAAAACAAGAGGGTGTTTCTTTTGGTAGACGAGGCCACCGATGTCAGTCCCGCTATTTTTGAGGCCATCCACAATTTGGATTCCAACCCTTTTTTCCAGTGTGTCGCTCTTGGGAATTTTGCTTCGGCCTATGATCCCTTCGGCCAATTCATCACCCCCAAGGACACCTGGAATAGCGTCAATTGTGATTTGGGTGGCTGGGAAACTTCCCGGGGGTACTGCATTCATTTAGACGGCGAAAAAACCCCCAATCTAGACTCCGACGATGAGTGGCCCTTTCTCCTAACCTCCAAGCAACTTCGGGAAGCTCGAGATTACCAAGGTGAAAACAGCCTTTCTTACTGGCGGTTTATCCGCTCTTTTCCAGCCCCCGTGGGCGCAGAACAAAACATTTATTCTGAAGCCGAAATCCGAAGGTTTGAGGGTGAGGCTTTGCCTAAGTGGGAAAAACAACCCATCAAAGTTGCCGGACTTGACCCCGCTTTTACCAATGGTGGGGATCGTTGCGTTCTTTATGTGGGGTCCTTTGGAAAATCGGATTTGGGGATGCCAACCGTAGCTTTTGAAAAGGCTCACATTCTTCGGGAAGACGCTAGCAAGGCTAATGAACCCAGAAACTTTCAGATTGCCCGACAGGTCCGAGAAGTTTGCCAAGCTGAAGGGGTTTTACCCGAAAATCTTGCGGTTGATGCCACGGGAGCCGGCGACCCCTTTTGCGATATTTTAAGCGAGCTCTGGTCGCCTCGGATTTATCGAGTCAAGTTTGGGGAGAAGCCTTCTCAGCTTCCCGTCAGTGCTATGTCCCCCATCAAGGCCAATGAAAAGTTTGGGAACAAGGTCAGCGAGTTATGGTGGGTTGGCGTTGAGTTTTTAAGGTCGAATCAAATCCGAGGTATCAGCCCCGATTTGGCTAGGGAGCTTTGTTCCAGAAAGTACAGCACGATGGCTGGCGGGCGACTTGTGGTTGAGCCAAAGAAAGACATGAAAGCCAGAATGGGAAAGTCTCCCGATTTGGCGGATGCGGCTTTGCTTTTGCTGGATGTCTGCCGATACCGTCTTGGAGCGTATGCCGGAGCCAAGTTGGCGGTGTCCCGTGGGGAAGGTTGGGTGAAAACCGCCAAGAAAATGGACGTTGCCTCTTATATGGATCGACAAGTTTTAGCTTCCACTTGACGAAACAAAAATTTTGTTAACCTAGTAAAAACCGTGTCTATCGAGCTAGCCAACATTACTCCCTCGGGTCAGCCACCTCAGGAACGGGTCAAATCCGCCAAGGACGCACACGCCATTTATCTCTCGATGCGTCAGGCGGATGATGCTTCCGCCCTAGATCGCCAGAAAATTCAGGCCGTTCTTGATGGGGAACCCCCCTACTCTCCGAATCAGTTAAAGTCTTTGGGGCAGGGGTACAGGGCTAATCTTAACTTTGGTGAAGCCGCGGCCAGCCTTGAATCTGCTTTGTCGGCTTACTCCGATTTGGTCAATTCGGTTCCTTGCCTTGTGAATGTGAAAACAGCGGAAGGCGACCCCGCTCAAAGGGTTGAATGGGAGCAGATTATTTCTGAAGAGTTCCACCGAATGATGACCCAGTGGGACGAGTTTTATTACAAGCAGCAAATGCTCGCCCACCAGTTTATTGCTTTCGGGGTCGGAGTTTCCTTTTTTGAAGATTCCCGCAATTGGAAGTGGAATGTTTGTGGGTTGAAGGATTTCAAGGTTCCCCGTGGAACTCCCGCCTGTGACACCAAGGTCGAGGTGGCAACCATCGAGCGGAACTTCTTAGTTGGGGAGTTGTACAAATATATTGAGAATCCGAAAGTTGCCGCCGAGTTGGGTTGGAATGTGGAGGTGACCAAGAAGGTCATTATGGAAGCGACCGAGACCGGTCTGGCGACCGAGCGTGACTGGGAAAATCTCCAAGCCGAGTTGAAGAACAACGATCTGGTTTATTCCCATTCCCGAAGCAAGGTTGTCCGAGCCGTCCACTACTTCGTGAAGGAGTTTGATGGAACCCTTTCCCATTACATTGGGACACGGACAGGCGATGAGTCCGATTTCTTGTTCAAGAAGCCAAGTCGATTTGCGGATACCAACCAAGCCTTTGTTCTCTTCACTTATGGGATCGGCACCAACGGCCTTCTACACTCCATTCGTGGGCTAGGTTACAAGCTCTTTCCCTTTATCCAGCTTTCCAATCGGCTCCGTAACCAGGTTGTTGACGGAGCAATGCTGTCTTCGGCTCTGATGATTCAGCCGGCTACCGGCGAGGATGTCAGCAATATGTCTTTGGTCTACAATGGCCCTCTTTCCATTCTTCCTCCTGGAATCAATGTCATCGACAAAGCTTTCCCCAATCTCGCCGGCAATGTTCTTCCGATCATCCGCGATCTTGAAGTCACCCGCACCAACAACACGGGAGGTTACTCCGCCCGTCAGATTATGCCCGACGGCGACGCCCGAACCGCCACCGAGGTCAACGCCCAGCTTGCCCAGCAGTCGGTTCTTTCCACCAATTCGCTGAATCTTTACTATATCCCCTGGCAAAAGCTTTTGAACGAGCAGTTCCGTCGTGTGGCGACCGTCAATTACCAGATGGACGAACCCGGTGGAAGGGAAGCCCTGGAGTTTCGTCGGCGAGTGGAGCGCAGAGGGGTTCCTTGGAAGGCCGTGCAGAAGGTTTATCATGTTAGTGCAGTTCGAGCCATTGGTGGCGGTAGCCCCGGAGCCAGACTCCAGGCGTTTAACGAGTTTCTCCAGATTATGCCTCGGTTTGACGAGGTGGGTCAGAGGAACCTTATTCGTGACCGCGTGGCCGCCCGGGTGGGCTACGACCAGGTCGATCGCTACATCCCCAAAGGCGAAATCGAGAGAATCCCCGTTGACGCCAAAATTGCGGAACTTGAAAACAACGCTATGCAGAGCGGACGAGGGGTCAGCGTCAATCCGGGGGAAAACCACGCCGTACATGCCAAGATCCATTTGGAAGACGCCGCGCAATTTGTGCAGGCTCTCCAGCAAAATGCAGTCAATCCGCAACTTGCCTTTGCGTATCTACAACTTCAGCTTCCGCACAGCACTCAACATGTCCAAGCTCTTGCTCAAGACAAGACTCGGCAGAACGAGGTCAATCAGTATTCCGAAATCCTCAATTTGATGCGGGAAGCCGTCGAGAATGTCGGGAAGCAGCTGATGCAAGCTCAAGCAGAAGCCCAAGCGGCACAACAGCAAGGCGGTGGGATCGACCCCCAAACCGCTATGGCCATCCAAAAAGCACAGATTGAGTCTCGGTTAAAGATGGAACAGGCTCAGATTGATTCTCAAATCAAGGTTGCTGATGCTCGGCAAAAGATGGCCATCCGTGATGCTGAATCCGCTCAGAAGATTCGGGAGAAAAAGCTTGCTGGATCTGTTAGAACAAAATAAAGTCAAGACTCAATGAATTTGGCAGAATGGGCTAAACGGGAAGATTTGCAGCTTGATTGGAAGCATTTGTTTGAAACCAACGCCACTTTAAAAGCCGGGTTGGAGGTTTTGAGGGAAATCGCTTTGCCCACCGAGGCTCGCCCGCCAAATGGGGTCGATTTGATTCAATTTAACGCTCTGACCAATTCACGACGGGAAGGGTACTACGACTGTATTCGTAATATCCATGCATTAAAGGAGGTTAAAATCAGAACCCAGGAGCTTCCAGAGCCTTGGGAGGGAGTAAAACCGCAGGAGTAAACAATGGAACAGGCAACCGAAACGCTAACCCACACACAACCGGCAACGGAGTCGTTTAACTCCCTGTCGGATATTTTGTCCGCAGCCCTTGATGGCTCGGCATCACCCTCGACACCTGCGGTTGAATCAACTCCTCCCCCCAAGGCTCCGGAAGCTCCTGCTCAAAAGACCGAAGCTCCCGCCAAAGCCCCGATTGCCGAAACTCCAGTCAAGGCTCCTGAAGCCGACAAGCCCACGCTTACCCCACCCTCGTTGCTTGAGAAGCTTCTTGGGCAAGACAAAGCCAAAGAGCAGGTTCCCGCAGGCGATAAAGCCAAAACCGAAGAGCCGCTCGAGAAGGCCCCAGAAAACCTAAATCCCGCAGCTCAGACGGCTTTTGCCAAGCTGACCAAGGAACTTCGTGAGGCCAAAACCCGCCTCAAGGAAATGGAGACAAAAATCTCCGACCGCACCGAGGCTGTAGAGCAAAAAGGTGAACTGGTCGAAAATGACGGTCAGTTAAAGGAACTCCAAGCCAAGCTTGAGCAGTTCCAGGCAGAGCGGGAAGAACTGGAAGGCGAGCTTCGTCTGGGCCGCTTGGAAGCGACTCGGGAGTATAAGGTAAATATCGGAGAGCCCACCAAACAGGCTCGTCAGGCAATCTCGGATATTGCCAAGGCTTACGAGATGCGGGACGCCGCCATCTTTGAGGCTTTGAACGAGACCGATGGAGCCAAGCGGCGAGCTATGCTTCGTGAAGCCACTTCCAGTATGGATCCGGTAGATGCCCTAACTGTTCGCACCAAGATTGATGATCTTATCCTTCTGGGCAACAAGCGGGAAGAGATGGCCAAAGACAGCAAGCGGATCTTGGAGGAGATTTCCCGTACCGAGGAAATGGAAACCAAGGCCGCAAGAGCCAAATACGATGCCGAAGCCAAGAACGCCTTCACAGAAGTTTGGGGCTTATTTGAAAAAGAGCTTCCGCTCGTTCAGAAAGTGGAGGGTAACGAGCAGTGGAATAAGATGCTGGACGGCTTAAAAGCCGAGGCCGAGCGTCTTGATGCCGAGCCATTGGATCATCGACGCCGGGCTGCATTGACATTTCAAGCGGTAACTTTACCGTTGGTCGTGCAGGTTTTTAACGACTATGTCCAAAAAACTAACAAGGAGCTTTCTAGTTTGAAAGCCAGTCTTGGAGAGTACCGCAAGGCCACTCCTTCGGTTGCGTCTGGACAAACCCCAGTAAAGACGGAACTCGGAGACCCCAATCTTGGATTTTTGGAAGCCATTGAGAAAGGCGGATAAGTAAATGGCGGATATTCAGTCTCAGCCCAACGACAGCACGGAAGTAAGTCTTCGCAAGGCTGTTTCCTTGCTTGGGAACATTGAGGATAAGACCAACACTTTGGTTGTTGGCGAGTTGGAGGTTAAAAACACTTCTGGAGATCCTTTAGCTGTTTCCGGCACGGTGACGGCGACATTAGCCGATCAACAATATGATTCCGGCACTCCTGTTTTTGTTCCCGCTTATTTTGATAGTCCCGGCGGCTCTGTAATTCCAGTATCACAAGATGCAAATGCTGGTATGCCCATCAGCGGCTCCGTCACTGCGAGCTTAAGTGAAAATGCAATAATCGAGGGCAGTACAGAAAGAATGCTTGGGGCAACCGGCGGGGTTACCTTAAGTGGAGGTGTTGGCCTTGCCTTTAATAGCGGAGGTGCGGCGAATATTGTAGGAACAAACAACCCTCTCCCCATCAGCGGCACAGTTGATCTTTCGGCTGGCTCAATTGCGGATCTTGATATTTCAGAACAAGTGAGGAGTGGTGTTTTTAATTGGGCGGACTCAGAGCTATCCGGAAATGTACAGGCTGGCATTGGGGTAAGAAATGCAAGCGAGTTTGAGGCGGGGATTTCCCTAATCCGTGCAGCTAACTTCCCGGCGAATTTCACAAATTTTAACGGGTTTTACAGGCTGGACTATGCCCGGAGGGCATATAATGAAGACGGCCTATACGTCGTTTACCGCCATTGTAACGCTGTCGATTTTCAAGAATTTACGCCACTCCTAAAACTAGAAAGAAGTTCCGGGCAGTGGGCTTGGTTCTTCACAGCCGAAGAAAATGTATGCGTAAAATACATATCAGCTCCCACTAACGGAACCTATGTGAGTCCAGCCAACTTGAACAATTTTAATCCCGGGGATTTGGGTGGACTATTTACAAGTGTTTATGTCGTCAGAGCCGACGCAATCCCAACGACAAATCCAGCCATTGGCAACACACACGACTTTCCGGCTGTTGACGTTCAGGTTGATACAGGGGCAAGCGGAAGCTCTCTAATTTCCCTTGGAAAGGGGATTTTTCAAAAATTAAAGCTTGTTCCAAGCATTGGCACAAATACGGATACGAGCGCAGCCAGCGACACCGGCAATCATAGCCTATTTTCTTTCTTCAAAAGACTTCTTTCTGTCAAACTTCCAAACGCAGTTAGCGGCAGAGTTCCGGTGGACGGCTCCGGCATCACCCAACCCATCTCCGCCACTTCCCTTCCTCTTCCGGAGGGAACAGTAAATCAAAGCGCTTGGTTCGCGTATAGCGGAACAGGTACTCACGCCGCTTTTGATTGCGGCGCAGATGCCGATTATGTTTATATTTATCTTAATGGGGGCGGGGGCGGATATACTCACAATCTTCAATTGTCCGCCAATAGCGCTTTTGCACCCTTTACCGACCTTACTAGTGGGAACGTTCTATATCAAGAAAGAATGCCGACCCAAAATTTTAGTACAAACGCTTTAAATTTTTCAAATGCAGGTTTTCAAAGCGGCACAACCGGACTATATGTTTTGTCTCTTCATCAAGCTGGCTCCGGCCCTAACATCAAAAATCGCTGGATTAGAGTAAGTGTAACTGGCGGTGGTGGCGGTGGATGGAGCATACGCTATGTTTCTGTTCGCGCACCATACAAGGGACAGCCTAACAATTTTACAAATTTTCCGGGTCACAGGACTCTCACTCATTCTATCGTGGACATTAATAGTACCCTTCGGGAACTTCCTGTTGCTGTTACCGGAACCGCCCAAACCTCAGATCGCGGCTCAACCGGGCCGTCTACCGTAATCACCTTCTCATCCGTCAACTCAGTTGAATTGAGGCCAGCAAACGTAAACAGAAAGCTTTTGACTATTTTCAACGAAGGCGCTGGGACCCTTCACGTTCTTTATGGGGACGGAACGGCTTCCACTACAAATTATTCCGTCAGGCTTGCTAGTGGCGATTATCTGGAAATTGAAAAATATACCGGAAGAGTGATGGCGATTTTTGCCACCGCCGGAAATGCTAAAGTAACAGAGATTACTACTTAAAAGAGGTATACGAGTAATGCCATTATATCGGAAAATGCCAGCATCACCGGTGTCGGTTGCCGTATCCGCGCTAATCACGCCATCCGTTACAGGGACTCTTTTTCAGGCATTTTTCACAACCACCCTTACTGGGACAGGTTCAAGATTTTTAACACAGCTAACCACTTCAAATAGGCTCCAAGCCGTGGCTTACAACGGAGATAGGAACAACTTAGGATTGATAACAGCTATAGCCAATAACGGAAGCCTTACCTTTTCGAATTTTAGGGCGAGTTCGGATTCAATTACTGCGATAATCCCGCTTGATGCAAGCTCTCCGTCAACAGGAAATACGTTCATAACCCAGAAGGGGAATACGGCCTTCACAATCCCAAGCGGCTCCTATTATATTATGACAAGTACTGGTCCTCTTGGCCCCTACTCGATGACTCCTAGCGACTCGAATTACACCTTGGGCTTTGCGTATGATTCGAGCTACCTGACGTGGGCGACTAACTTCTCATCACCAACTGAAATATTGGGTGGAATTTCGCTTGTTTCTTCGTCTCAAATTCCTTCTGGAACAGTTTTTTATCTGCAAGACAAAATTCTGAGGATAGCGTAAATCCGCCGAGCAAGCCGTGAGCCGCGAAGACCGCTGTATTCAGGTGATGCAATCGGACTTCCCTAAGTGTATTGACAAACTTCAAACTGTCTTAATCTAAGGCTAACCATCAGTCTTGGCATGGTCGTATCCGCGGGCCGACACCGCGTTAGTCAAAAGACAAAATGGCTCGGGCAATAAAAGCTCTGCGATGCCGGCAGGGAAACAAACACGGAAACTGCCGTCACCTTTTGGCGCCGGGCTTACAGTTTCTAAACTCACTTTTGAAAGGATACTTCAACAATGGCTACTACTTATGAAGTCGAGCAGCTGCTGGTTAAAGAGTCCGGCCGTATCGGCCCGGATATCTACCGCAAGACTGTCGACACGAGCCCCTGGCTCAAACTCGTCAAACAAGACACCTGGCCCGATGAGATGGGTGACACCGTAAGCCTGATGGTTTACGAGCGTTCCCTGCCTTACAAGGCTAACGGCGATCTGAAAACCAACTGGTCGGATCTGGCCAGCAACGCCATCGTCGGCACGGCCAACGACGGCGCTGCGACTGATTCCGGCAACGCAATTGCCCCGCTGGGCGGGACGATTGAGTTCGGTCAGACCCTTCGGACCTACGGTCTGAAACACACCTCTCTCAACTCTCCTGATGTTTCGTTGAACGACCTTCGCTTCCCCCTGAAGCGCAAGGAGCAGCTCTCCAACATCATGCAGATTTTGACGGAGTCCACCCGTGAAGTCTGGATCGAGCGGTATCGCGACGAATACGTCCGCGTTGCTGAAAACAAGCTGACGGCCAAGGTCGATAACACCAGCCAGTTTGGCGTCACGGTTCAAACCAACGGCTCTTTTGCCGCCCCGTCTGCCACTGCTGCCGACAACCTAGAGTTGACCCAGGGAATCCTTGATCGGATCTATCTGGCGCTAATTCGTGACGGAGCCGGTGCCGAGGCTTATAGCCGCGTGAATGGCGCTCCTGTGTTTCTTGCGATTATGTCGCACGAAGCCAGCGATGCCATCATCAAGGCCAACTCCTCGATCCGCGACGACTTCCGGTGGAGTGATCGCGTAAATGAACTGCTTGCCCCCTTGGGCGTGCAGCGCACTTACAAGAACTTCTTCCACCTGATCGATCCGTTCCTGCCTCGTTACAACCATGACGGCACGAATTGGGTCCGCGTTCGTCCTTATGTTCGGACTGCGGTTACCGGTGAGGTGACTTCTAGTGGCGTGACTCGGCGCGGTGTTCGCTACGATCTCAACCCCGACTACCTGACGGCGGCGTATGAAGATACCCTTATCTTCTGCCCGACTGTGTTCACATCGCTTGTTCCGAAGCCCCTTGGCGGCTTTGGCGCGATGGAATTCAGCCCTCAGAACTATCGTGGTGAGTTCAGCTGGCGCAATATTGCTGACCGTGACAACAATCCGGACGGCACCGTTGGCTTCTTCCGGGCGATCTTCGCCTCTGGCAGCAAGCCGGTGTTCCCGAATCACGGTTACGTGATCCGCCACAAGCGCTCCAATATTGCTGTTGCCTAATCGCTAACAGAAATTAACCGGCGATCCCCGGAGGTTCAAACCCTCCGGGGAAAGCCAATTTAAGGAGCCAACTTATGGAAGCGACTGTTCTGGCACAGGATCAGAAACCAGCCCCCAAGGACTATGTTGTATTCCCAGTTCCTCCAGGATTTGTTCCCCCCGAAGGCACCGAACCCGGACAGAGCTTTGAAGCTCTCGCTCGGTTTCAGTACCGCAAAGGGAAGATGATCCTTGAGGCAGTTGAGGGACACGAAGTGCATCTTGAAGCTGTGGCCACCCCTAAAACGGAAGCCACGACTTTCGAAAATGCCGTAGAGTCCGGAATCAACACCTCTGGTGAGGGGATGGGTTGATCTTACCGCAGCTATTGTCGAACAGGCGATAGCTGACCTCGAGTTAGCGCTGAGTCCTTGTAAGACAAAGCGCAAGCCCGAGTGGGCCTTTACCCCAGACCACTTTAGGGAATTCTTTGCTCTGGCAGAGGATCTCTATCGGGTCTGCGGGTTTAGGTTAAACCCAGAAGCCGTTCGTGACCGCCTTCGGGTAAGGTTGGATCGCTTGGACAAGGTATATGGCCAAAAAAGACCTAAACGAACTGCTCGTAAAGCTCGCATCTCTTGACGCAAAGCTCGACCATGTTGTCGACATGCTTAAAAGACATGACGAACATCTTGTGGCTCACGACAATCGGCTTCGCCAAGTAGAAAAGCACTTTAACATTGCCTTTGGTTGGGCGGGAGCCGTTGGCTTTGGCCTTTCGTTAGTTTGGTCATGGATCTACGGAAAGTTCAGCGCTTAAGGCTTGTGTTCGAACAAAAATCTGTCAAAATAAGACATGGGCGTTCCGTTAATCATCGCCTGTTTGTTTTTGGCAGGATGCACGACGACCTCATACAAGGGGTCTCCCGATTTTTCCGTGGCGGAAAGCCGATTGGACGAAGCCTACAAATCCGCCGACCCCGCCACTCGCAAGCACTTGGACGAAGCTAAAAAACAACTTAAAGCCGCCAAGGAGCTTTGTGTTACCAATACCGAGCAACTGGAGTCAGCCGTCAAGGAACGCAACGAGGCCGAAACCCAGGCTAAGTATTGGAAAGAAAAACAACGCAAAGCTCTCAAAGAACTTTGGTTCTGGCGAGGAGCTTTGATTGTCGCTGTTCTCTTCGCCGCCCGTGGCCCGATCCTCTGGCTTGTCCGCAAGTTTGTGGGGATTCCGTGGTGATTAGATGGCTGAGATCTAATCTGCAAGGTTTAGCGGCTCTATCAGTCGCTATCATCATTTTCTTTTTACTCGGCCCAATCCTTCAAGGCTTTGACACTACGGCTGGGGTTGTTGACCTCGGGAGCCTACATGTGCTGGCTTTTGGGGCGGTTCGGTTTTTGTTTTGCACCTTTCTGGCCTGGAGCGTCCTCCAGTTGGATTGGAAACTGCTGGATCGCTACATCGACAGGGGAACCCTCAAGGATGACTGGAAGGAAGCCTGCCCCCGGACACGGATTAACGCCCTTGTCCTTGTTTTCGGGATCCTCCTCATCGCCGCAATCCTTTCATGCAAATAGCCTATGTTGCGCTTTATCTTGCGTTTCTTTCCCACTCTCTGGCTGGCCCAAGAGTTGAGGCGCAGAGGCTTCTCATCGTCGAACAGGCCCGCAATTCTCTCGGCATCCGGGAGGCCACCGGTCGAAACGACGGGCCCCTGGTGGACGAGATCCTCGCATCGGTAAAGCTTGAAGGCACCAAAGCGCCGTGGTGTGCGGCATTCATCGTCTGGGTCGGTGACAAGGCTTTTGGGTCGACGCTATTCAATCCCTACCCTCGCTCGGCTTGGAGCCCGGTATTTGTCAAAAACCCGAGTTGGGACCGTCAAAGGAGGGGAACCCCGCTCAAACCAGCCGATGTCTTTGGCATCTGGTTCAATTCGATGGGTCGGGTGGCTCACGTCGGCCTTGTGGAAAAGAATGAGGGGGATTGGCTCGTGACTATTGAGGGCAACACTAATGGCGGGGGAAGCCGGGAAGGGGATGGAGTCTACCGCAGACGCCGTTTGGCTACCAACGCCCTTGGAAAGGATTGGTTGTGAGCCTCCAACTTGGAGCCATTGGGGTAACCAAAATTTCTTCAATTTTAATGGAGAACGGGTTTATGGTCAGCCACCCAATTTATGACAATGGCTACGATCTAATTACGGATTATAAGGGTATTCTTAAACGAGTTCAGATAAAGACTACCAATGGAACTGAAGATCAACAGCGCAGAAATAAGCTAAAATTTTTTGCCTTGCGTGGAACTGGGTTTAACCAAAACAACCCCAAAAAAATTTACGGAAAGGGAATTGTGGATGTCTTTATTTTTTACAACACCAAATTAAACGCTATTTTTCTAGTTCCGGCCGAGAGACTCCCTCGGACCATGTCTGTTTATTTCGCCCCAAACTGCGAGTGGCGTGACAACTGGGATGTCTTGCGAAATCCTAAGAAGGGGTAAAATCTTTTTGTGGTAAACGACCCCAATGTCCAGACTGATGGCTTCATCGACCTAGAAGGGGGGATGAATAGCGCTATTCCGGCCAGCTCGCTTCCGGCCTCTTCTTGTGCGCTGGGGTTGAATGTTACTTTTCGCGGCGGGAAGGCGACTACACGACCTGGGTTTCGTCAATTACTTTTAAAAAACGGCCTAAACGATGGGTTTAGTTATTTGGATGATTATTTTCAAGGAGCCGCCCTTTATTTTAATACTAGAACAGCTTCCCATGACAGAATTGTGGCAGTTTCTGGAGGACATTTTTTAGTAATTTTTTTAGATCAGTATTCTGTCAATCGTTTGTTACCACTCCAAGACGACGGTCTTGTAAGTTCTGATTTTAAAAATAACCCTTTAGCTGAACACTATTTTTGCCAAGCCGAAAAATATTTAGTGATCCAGAATGGGATTGACCTCCCCTTGATCTACGACGGCAACAATCTTTATCAAACTGGAATTGGACCAGCCGGTTCTCCCGGTTTTTTATCGAGCATACCTATTGGCCGACAAATGGCTTACAATCATGGTCGTCTTTTTGTGGCCTTACAAGATGGTTTTCAAATTGCGGCGGGCGACAAGGTTTTTGGCGGGTCTTCAGAAGAGAAAAAAATAGAGTCTTCGGAAGGTGGAGCCTCAGATCTAAACGCCAGAATTACAACCCAGGAACCCCACGGCTTTTTTACCGGAGATAGCGTTTATATCAAAGGCCATAGCTCCGATCCGGACATAAATAATGACGGAATTGGCGCGCCTTATGTCGTCAAAGTCCCGGTAAATGCCCCCAAAGGTTTTGATATTCCTAAAGAAGTAAAGGTTGGCGGGAGGGGAGGCGTTGTAAGGAAAATAACTGCGGGAAGGGATTTGGACTGTTTACGCTTTACCGAGATAAACTTTTTAAACGAAGGCGGATCATTTTCTGTTCCTACTTCTTTTGGCAAAATAACCGGTCTGTCTTTTCAAGCCATAGGTGACACCACGTCTGGCCAAGGTGACCTCATTTGTTTTTGCGAGCACGGAGCTTGTACCTTTGCGGTGTCAGCTAATCGGGAAACTTGGAAACAACTTTCGGGGTTTCAAAAAGTTCTTTTTCCAGATATTGGATGCTCTTCCACTAAATCGATTGTAAATGTTAATTCCGATGTGTTTTGGAGAGCTTTTGATGGGATTCGCTCTTACGCCAATGCCAGAAAAGACAGCCTAAATTCCTATGGCTATGTTCCAGTCTCAAATGAAATACGAACGATTATGGAAAAAGATTCGCCCTTATACCTAAATAAGACCAGCTCCGCGTTTTTCGACAATCGTCTTTTGGTTACCGCTTCTCCAAGGCAAGATCTCCGAGGACTTGAGCCAATCAGAAACACCACAAAAACAAAACCGGTAACCTTTCAAGGCATGGCGGTATTTGATTTTGCGTCCCTGATTCCGAACGCCAGCACCAAGACAGCTTCGTGGGAGGGTCTGTGGTTTTGCGGTGATATTCTTCAAATTTTGTCAAACGGGCCTGGAAGAGATTCTAGGTGTTTTGTTTTTCGAATGGATCTTAAACCCGAGCTTACGGAGAACATCACTACCATTTGGGAATTAACCCGGGATCTTAAATATGATGTGACTAGTTCTGGTGATAATCTTAACATTATCTCGGTTGTCGAAACCAAATCTTTTCCTTTTCGGTCAGAATTTGAACTTAAAAAACTTTCAAAAGCTGATCTTTGGATTCAAGAGCTTGAGGGGAGGTGCACACTTCAAGTTCATTATCGGCCTGATCAATACCCCTGTTGGGTCGACTGGCATGGTTTTCTTGAATGCGCTGACAACAAAAGCTGTATCAACGCCAATATAAGCGTGTTCCCACTAGAGGCTGAACCACCTGGAGATCCATTCTATAAGCAGATTATTTCTGTTCCAGTTACTAACGTCAATTATCTTCGGCTTGGTTATGGGCCTTGGTCAACGAGTTCTCAATACAATCGGGTTTCGGGAATTCTTTCTTTTTCTAATATGCCAGCCGAAACCCCAGACCCAAACCCAAATAATGTTCTTTCCGTCAAGGCCGCCTTGCAGTCAATCGGGTTTGTTTTTGATGGTGGCGGCGGGGTTGTTCGAACTGGGGAAGGAACTTTGTGGAGCCCTTATTTGTTCACTGTTTCAACTTTAACGAAATACCCGTTGCTTTCTATTTACCCCGTAAACACGTCTGAGGGAGACGAGGGCGTTTCTGTCCCAAGTTTAACCCCCGTAGACCTTCAACCTCAGTTTCGGACTCAGGTTAGAATCCCAACTCCATTAGACCCTCCAGATGACAAAGCCTGCGATGCTGTGACTAAAAGGCCCTTCCGGAATGGGCATGAGTTTCAATTCCGTTTAAAATGGGAAGGGTATGTTAAAGTGAACAAGTTTCTTGCGTATGCCTATCCGCTGGTTGAGCAAATAGGAGCTGATTGTCCATGAGCCTTTTTCATATCCGTGGGACTTTCCCACTTGTTTTTAACCTCATCCGTGCATCTGGAAACCCGAGCGACCACGCTTCGTTTGTTGTAAGCACGGAGGGCTCTGTTCTTTCCTCGGATGTGGTTCTTGGCGGCGTTTTGCACCCGCTTGAGTTTTGTCTTGGGGTCCCCAATTCTGGCACTGTATGGGGTCCGTTGACATTCCCGGCCGCTTCGGCAGTTAGTCTTGGCCTTGTCAGCGTAAGGGCAAAAGCCACTACCCAGTCAAGCCTTCCAAGCGGAAATTTTTTAGTTGAAGACTTTTCAATTGATTACTCAATTAGTGTAAACACGAATCCTTCAATTTCAGTCTCTTATGACCAAAGTGCAGCTAATTCGGGGTCCACTTCCGGAACTTCCGAGCTTAGTTATTACACCTTTTCTCCTATTATGGCAACCTACAATAACTATGACCTTTTAACTGAAGGCCCAGTTTTAACTTGTTCCGCAAACTGGCAAATATCTCTTGACGCAGCTAATTGGTCTACCTCCATTTCTCTTTCTGGCCCAAATAAACCTACCTCTCCTAATCAAGGAATTTTTCTGTCTATTAGGACTCCAAGAAATCGTGGAACTTTGAAGTCTTACCCCTGGAAGGTGTATTCCCAAAATGGGGCATTGCCAAAAGAGCTTTTGGCCTCCGGGTCTGTTTGTCTTACTGGAAGAGACTTTGAGTGCCAATCCTCCGAGGGAATGGGCAAACCGGGCTTTCTTGAGGGGGTGGTTGGCCGGGTTTGTTCTCCAACTTCTTTTAGACTGTTTCTTAAAAAACACAGCACCGCAGCTACTTTTACTATTTCAGCTCCTTCCGGTTTTAGAGTTTCCTTTTCCCCAGATGGCACTGATTTAGGTTCAACTTTAGTTACGCCAACCAGTCAAAACCTTTCAGAAACGATTTTAGTATACGTTTATCTAGATCCTTTAACTCGTGGCGAAAACCTGTCTGGCAATATAACGGTATCTACGGAAGGACCTTCTGCGGGACCTTCAAAAACCATACCCGTTTTAGGCCGTAATTCTGCCGCTCCAGTAGTTGCTGTTGTAAAACATAAAAATCTTGTAACTCCTACCTCGAGCAATCCGGTTGTTGGCGTTGATCTCGTTTATGAGCCGGAAAACAGCAATCCCGTAACTCTTACCGGCTTTACCCTAAATCCGCCGCAATACAGCTTTTCACCCTTTTATTTTGACTCTTCGGCACTTCCAAATGTACAAGCGCAATCTCTCGATCTTGATTCTTGGTCTTTGGTGCAACCCTCAACTCCGGGAATTGTTGCGGTAAAGGTAAGCTGGCCTGAATTTACAGACCCGGTTCAAGGCCTCTCTTTTGCCGCCGGGCAACAGCTTGCTTTTTACAATATTCTTCCGGGATCTACTTCCAGCCCTGTTTATTACGGCGCTGAAAAATATATTGAGATTGAGAAGGTTACCCCGTTGCCTCTTGGCTATTCTTACTCCCCGCCGTCTCCAATATTAAAAAATGTCTCGGGATTTGCCGAAACTCAACCGACTATTTATACAAAGTTTCTAGGGACCGAATCGTCTGGTCAATCTTACGAATCCGTCTCAGCCCCAAATTTCCCGGGAAGTTATTCTTTTCTTGCGGCCATTCCGGATAAACCCGCCGAGTTTTACTTTCTGGACTCTGAAAGACAGGCTATTCCCCATGGTCTTGTTACCGGCAGCGTGGTAACTGCTTTCTCAAGCGCCACAAACCCAATAACGTTTAGCACTTTAAACTATGACCCAATTCAAATTCCATCAGAGATCTTTGTTGATCCGAACGACCCCCAAAGTTTTAACATTCGTAAAGTTTCCGACCCAACGCAGTTTTTGAAATTCGCCTTTTCTGGTGATTTTTTAATTAGCGTCAATCAAGGAGGCTCATTAGTCTCGTCAAGTTCAGTGTTAGGCCTTTCAGACAGCACAATTGCCCCGCCAAATTCAGGAGATACCATAGCTTACGCACCCGACTATATTGTCCAAAGAAGAGCCGTTTCTGTCTTCGCTTCCTCAGATAATATTTATCCGGCAACCGGAATATCAACTTCTTCCTTTAGAATTTCAGGAGTTTTGAGTTCTGATTCAATTTCAGTTTCAGCTTTAGCTTCAACGCCAGAGAACTTTTCTGGCTATTTTAGCCTTTCTGATAACGAGCCTATTTCCAACCCAAACGACACCTTCCCTAATTTGTATTACGGGGTTAACTCGTTTTTATCGTTTTCCGGAAGTCCACAAAACTTATCTAAATACCTCTTTCCCGAAAGGTTTTCTTCCAGCATTGCCCAGGTTTACAGAAAAGCCCTGTTGGTAACTAGGCCAGAACTTTCAACCGCAAGTTTCAATGTTTCACGGGTGTACGACGGTTCTTCCTGGTATGATTACGACGGTACCCTTTCCGTCACTGGGGTTGAAGCTGGGGATTCTGTGATTGTCGATCACGCACTAAGCGCTTTTGACTCAAACCCTAGTGACGAGCCAATTGAAACCGGTTCTAGCGTCCGTAATCCTCACCATGCTTTTCCGGAAGTTCTTCTTTCCGGCGCCGACGAACTTTCCTATTTACCTGTTCTATCTGACCACCAGTTAGCTTACTTAACTATAACTCCTAAAGAACTTTCTTTTTCAACCACTGACCCAAATCTTCAGAAGACTTACGACGGCACTCCCGAATTTTCGGGTTTGACCCTTCCGCTGGTTGGGGCTGTAGGGTCTGATGAAGTCTTTGTTTCTTCTCTTTTGGCAAGCAGCAAAGACTTTGGTTCTGATAGGTCGGTTGTTTCCGCAAACCTAAACGGTCGACAGGCAAAAAACTATACGCTTAATATTAATACCGGTTGGTCTGCTTCTGCCAATATTTCCATTGCCAAACGTTCTCTTTCGCTCAGCCTTACCGCTTCTAAGGTTTATAATGGTCTGAACAATCCAAGGATACCCTTGGTCTCTGGGCTTGTCGGGGCGGATACAAGGCTTCGAACAGAGCCAATTTGCTACGGCCCCCTTGCTCCAATTTATTCCTCATCTTCAGTCGGTTCTGGTATAGCATCGACGTCCAACATTGCTTTTTTTGGTGGAGACTCATTAAACTATTCTGTGTCTTTTGTCGGATCTTACGACGGTTCCGATCCTACAGGGCCGTTAGGAACAGTTGTTGCAGCACCTCTTGTTTTATCTTCAACCGGCGTAACCGGAACTAAAGTCTATAATGGCAGTACCGAGGCTTCTCAGGAAGTACAGTTTTCCCTTGTTGGCGCAGTCGGTACTGATTCCCCAACAAAAGCAGATTTTAATTTTACGGCAACCCTAGCAAACCCTAATCGCGGATTACGGGCCTGCCAAGTATCCTTGTTAGGCTTTAAAAATACTAGTCCGTATTTTGGGAACTATATCGTCAGCAACCCAGAAGGCGGTTTCGCAACTGGAGCCATAACCATAACCCCAAAACTGGTTGGGGGTGCCGAGGCCGCCTCCTGGTTAGTCTTAGACGGAGTTTCCGGCGGAACATCCGTAATCTACAAAAACCAAAATCCAACTGTTTCTTTCAATGTGCCGGAAACGCCTTTAGGGACCACTCCCACAAGTTTTCTGTTTGAGTTTGGAGGCGTCGCCTCTCCGGAAGCCAAAATAGTTGGTTCTTACAAGGTAAGGCTTCTTTTCCCGGGGTGGGACGAGTCGAGTTCGACCAGTAATTACCGACCAGACCCAGCCGAAAACGCCGAGTATGTCTTGCTCCCTTTTTCCGTTCAACCCAGACCTTTGACTGTTACCTCGGTCACAGTTCCGCCAAGAAACTATGGTTCGACCAATTGGCCAACTGCTTCGCTGGCTTATGTGGTTCAAAATGAAGTTCCGGGTGTGACTTCTGGCGTTGGGGTTGTCGGGACTTACACCTCTGGAAACGGTGTTTTTGTCCCTTCTTCCCAAATTCAAATTTCCTATTCAGCCACTAATCCAAATTTCACAGTCAGCGGCCCGAGCTCAATACCCGGAGTTGTGGCTCCAAAAACAGTTACAGTTTTGTCGTCTGTGGATGTTTCGTCTGTCACAAAAGTTTATGACGGGACAACAGATATTTTTTCAATTCAATGGGCTGGAATTACTCCTGGAAGTTCGCCTGCGCTTGGCGGGGTTTTGGCCGGGGATGAAACTTTTGTTTCTGTTGATCCAAGCTCTTTTTCAACTGCCAGGTTTTTAAGCCGAAATGCCGGCCCAAGAGGTGTGGTTGCCAACTTCACCTTGGCAGGTAGTCGTAAGGATAACTATAATCTCACTCAACCCCTTTATGAGGGGCAAATCGATAAAAAAGTCATTTCTTTTGTCGGTTTGCATTCGAACGACAAGATATTTGATGGTTTAAACACTGCTTTTATTATTAACAATGGTTTTGAATACACGGGAATAGTTGAGTCAGATACCCAAGTATTTCCAAAAACAGCTCCTATTGGAGTTCTAAACGCCTATTTTACAAATTTTAATTTTGGAACAGGAAAACAAATTAGGCTAAAAGGTCTTTTACCGCCTACCCCAAACTATGTAATTGAGTACCTTCCTGGGACTGAAGATGAATTAGCTATGCCCGAGCGGCCGGGACTGCCCTATCAAATATATAAAAGAACCCTAAAAATAAAACCCAAGGATTTTTCAAAATTCTTTGGTGATCTGGTTTCGCAAGAAGCCTTAAATTTAAGCCCTGATAATTTCTTTATTTCCGGGCTTGTGCCTGAAAATCAAAACAATCCGATAAACCCTGCAACCGGGTAGTCTTTTGGTGACGAAATTTTGAACATTGATCGGATTCTTGAAAACGGGTACCAACAAAACACTGGTATTGGCATTCTTCCCAACGTGAGTTACGCAATCAATCCGATTTTTAAGACAGACCGAGGCTCACTTTCCAATTACGATTTTGTCAATGGCCAAACGGATTCTCTTCTTAAGGGGAGTCTTGTTATTGAAAACGTGGCGTTCAAAAACCTTACAAAAACTATTAAAGAGGCGATATGGGAAAAGGAGTGTACTCCTTTTGGTTGCAAGGATTTAAATTGGTTTGAATTGGTTGGGGCTCCTAATCGGTTTATTTTGGCGGTGGACTACAAGGGGACTGTCATTGGAAGCCCTCCAGAACCGGTGGATGGCCAGAAACTTGAGCTGCAACAAAGCACGTCTTCAGATCCAGAAGTCCTGGTTTCTGAGGGCTAGGGGCTTCGATATCTTGACTAAAAGTGTTCTAGATATAAAAATGGAAGGATAGGTTATGGCTGAAGTCAAAATTACCGAGTTACCTGCTTCCGTAGTCCCAAACGATTCCACGGTAGTGCCTTGCGTCTTGCAAGGCACCACCCGTCAATTGTCCCTCGAGCACTTGAAAGACTACATGGATGTCCCAACTATTTATGTGAAGTTGGTTCAGGCTGTTCTTCCCATAGAGACTACTCCCTCAACCGGGATTGCGGAAGAGGGGACTATTCGAATTCGGGAATCGAGCCCGGAAACCCCGGGCACCATGAGCATAGAGCATTACAACAAGGTGCAAAACGCCACCAATACCTCGATTGGCAATCTTCTCGTAATCCGAGACGGGCAGGGTTCTTTTGAGGCCAACAATATAACTTTAAGGGCTCCGGGTTCCGGGGATACGGACTCTGGTACTTTGACCGGAAATCTGACCCAAAGAAAAGGCACGGATGTTGGGGTTAACGCAAAGCTTGGCGAGACATTAAGATATTCCGCTAAAGTAACTACTCTGGACGCCCAAACCACAGCTAATGTGGGCACTTCTCTTTCTGTTTCGGTTGGCCCCCTAACTGTTGGTGGTGAAACGAACGTTAAAATCGAAAGCAATGGAAAAGCTCTTTTTTCAAACGATGTTACCGTAAATGGCAATTTGTTTGTAACTGGGTCTGGAAAAGAAATTCGCGGAGCCGTTAACACTACTGGAACGGCATTTCCAGGAAGATTTACCACCCTTAACGCTACAACGTCTTTAGATGTTGTCGGACCCACCACATTGAATGGGGCTGTCCAAGTTAAAAACAATCTCACCTTCGATGCTGGGAAAGTTTTAAACGCTCCGGAAGGTAGCTTGAGCGCGGCTTTTATTACGGCCACCGATAAGTTTATGGCCACAACTTACGAAGCTCCTCAAGGCCAGTCCGCTGTCTTTAAGGGTACCTTGCAGGGCAGCGCAACCAGCTTGACCACAGGTCAGTTGATCAGCCTAGGTGGCGTTCTTAATGGCTCCAGCGGCGTTGCCTTTAATGGCACCTCTCCCGCAATTTTAAACGCTGGTCTTAACGACGGGATCATCAAAAACCGTCATTTGGCTGCGGACTCCGAGATAGAAGACAATCGACTAAAGACTTTAAAGACTGGTGGGAAAGTTGCTAATTCGGCTACGACCGCAAATTCCGCAAATGTTGCAAACACTATTGTTGTTAGAAATGGCAGCGGTGACTTCAGCGCCGGCACAATTTCAGCTACTCGCTTTGCCGGAACCGCAGATGTGGCGAGTTCTCTTAACGGATCGGCAACGGCAGAAGGCTACACTTGGACAGGCCTAAATTACTTTCAAGGGAAGCCCGGCGGGGTTTTGACTGAAACAAATCATAAATTTCAAATTTACAACACCGGGTCAAATGGGGCGGTCATGTCTTTCCATCGTAACGGTGCTTACGCTGTCAATTTGGGTTTGGACTCCGATAACGTGTTTAGGCTTGGGGGTTGGTCCGATGGGAGCAAATTTCGATGGACAGCCGATACTGCCGGGAATTTCACGGCAAGGGGTAATGTCACTGCGTATTCAGATGAGACTCTTAAAACCAACTGGCGGGGGTTAACTGAAGAGTTTGTTGAGAAGCTTTCAAAAGTAAAAGCCGGCATTTTTGACAGAGTTGACGCACCAATCACCCAAATTGGCGTGTCTGCGCAAAGCCTTAAAGAAGTAACCCCAGAGGGTGTTCTTGAGGGCTCCGACGGGAAACTTTCCGTGGCTTACGGGAATGTCGCCTTGGCCGCCTGTGTGGCTTTGGCCAAGGAAATTTGTTCCTTAAAAGAAGAAATCAAGGCTCTTAAAGCCAGAGAGGTTTAGTATGAGTTTTTTAAAAATGCCACTTTCCGGAACAATTTCGGTTGCCGACGTAAACACGGTGTATGTCAAACCAGCCGGAACCCAGGAGAATTTTGATTCGGAAGACTTTAGGGAGCTTGCGGGGAAACCAACTCCGCAAACAACTATTGCCCTATCTGATTTATACGGGAAAGTCCCAAGACAGAAAATCACAATTGGGGCAGATAACAAAAACTCTTTCAATATTAACCTAAAAACCGCAGCTCGAGACGCAAAACCTAATGTCTTTGCTTTTTTTAATGGGGAGCCACAAGAAACCATTTTTGACTTCACGATCAAGGGGAATATCGGGAGCAACAGCCTAACTACATTTTCTCTTAGAACCGGATCTTGGCACCCAACTATTGGCCTAGTTATCAGGATTGGGCCGGTGAGTTACAAAAACCTTGTTGCTGTTTCTGCCGGTAGCGCAACGGGAAGCCCGTCAAATGGGATAGTTGCTGGACGTGGGGCGAATGGCACCAGTAGCGGCTGCTGCGATTGTCACTGGTGCCCCGCATATTCTAAGTCGGGTGGGGCAGCCATTTTAATTGAGCATGGCAGCGAAACGTTGCCGACAAGAATTATCAACAAAGGTATTATTGGTTCCGGGGGCACCGGGGGGCACGGGATTACTATGGACCGGAAGAGAAAGCATGGTTACCAGGGTGGTGGCGGGGCCGGGATTCCTGGGGGCTCAAAAGACGGTCATGGTGGCTATGGTTGCGGAGCCGATGGCACCTATCTTGAGGGCGGGTGCGGAAGTTTCCCCGGCGGGGATCTTGGTAAGGGAAATGGAAAACGGGCCACTCGGCCAGCAATTATTTTTGGGTCTTATAAATATACGATTGAAGGAAATGGCGTTGTGCGTGGAGAGCAACTTGAGACCATGCCAACAACAACAATTCTTTAATATGCCCTTAATACCCGGAAAATTACCCCCAGGCACCTGCTACGGAACCCCGCAGCAACTTCTTGAGGTTTTTAGTCAGCACCTTTCTGTCACTGGGTCAGATCAGGCAGTGTTGTACACAACATCTTTAGGCGATGCTCCCGTCGTTGTCGATCCTCTTGAGCCCTCCCCTAGGCTTTGGGTTGACCGAAAGGTATTGAATAGTCCAATTCTTTATAGTTATGGCGGAACTTCTGCGAAAAATTGGGTTCAGGTTGGTTCTCAAACTTTGACTCGTACCTTTACTCATACCCTAATCAATGACCTGGGTGGTGCGGTAAGCGGACGTTTTTGTTTTCCGTTTCTCGGCACAAGTTCGACAAATCTGGTTGAATTGCCCCCAAGGTCCATGATTCAATGGATTGCCGCAAGGACAAATGCTAAATTAACCAAAGGGGTATCAGATTTTACCTTGAAAGTTAGGGCCAACCCAGATGAGCAAAACCAAACAAACCCTTTTTATAACGACAACAGTTTTACAATCGCCAGCGGAGTGCAACTGGGTAACACTTTTGATTTATACCCGGATCCCACCAATACAACAAAACCAACCCTAATCTTTTGGCCTGGCCATGCTGATTTTGCCTCTAAGTGTTTTCTTCAGAAACAGGACTCTGTTCCTCCTGACCATATCTACACAAACGGAACACGCTTATGGATTGAGATAGGCCCAAGTTCTTCCACAGGTTTCACCGCCGGTAGCTTTACGCTTTGGGTTAATTATATCCAGCTACAGGGATGACGACCTTAGCCAAAGCTAGGCTTCTATTGGCGAAATACGCTGATAATGGCGTCTGTTCGACTGATTCCAGAGTCGTCTATCGGATCAACGAGGCCCAAAGAAGGCTATACGCCGTGCGCCCCTGGTTGGGGGTAATGGCAAAGGCAATCTGCGCAGTAACCCAAACCCAAGTTGGAACTGTTTTGCAAAAATCCTTTTTAGTCCCGCAAGGAGACGCTTTAAAGGAAGGTTCCGATAGCTTTATTGGTTTCGGGTTTCAATCCATTTCAAGAGTCGCCGAGTATACGCCGACCCCGGCAGAAGTTGCTTCTTCAAGCACGGTTTACCCGTACATAAAAAATAATACAGTCCAGGCGTTTATCAACGAAACGGCCGGGCTTCTTCAGGTATTTCCAGACCCTGCTAACCCCTACAGGTATGTCCTAGTTCCGCCAGTTGCCGGTGTTCCTTTAGCTGAAAAAGATGTAACCCATGTTGAAATTACCGGTCAGCTTAAATTCAAGCCGGCTGTTTTGGATTCCGATATCTTGCTGATTGACGACTTAGACGCTTTGAAGTTGATGATGCTGGCTCTTTGGAGAGAAGAGAACAACCAGATGGATTTGGCCAAAACCCTTGAGTTGAAAGCCTTGGAGCATCTTTCATCCAAAACCGATAGCGCTTTGGAGTCCGCAAGAAAAATAAACTATCAAAGTTCCATCAATTCCTACCCGTATGGAACGATGGGGTTCGTAAGATCCAGACTAGCTCTAGACCTTAAGAATGGACTTCGTCTTGATGACGGGGAGCTTACCGATTATGTCAACAAAGCCCTTGATCTCCTTGTTGACGAGTACAACTTCTTGATCCGAAATGGGCGCTATGGCGTCAAAGAAAGTCTTCCGTCTTTAAACCACTCGTTTTCCTATAACGACGATCAAACTCTTCCGATAACGGAGTATTCCACCGTAAAGTTGGGGGCGCTCTCCATCCAGGCAATGAATGCAAGTCAGCCAGATGTTGCGGAGGCTTTTAGGAAACAAGCAGTGCAAGAAATTGAGCAAAAACTTGCTACTGACGTTGAAAACAAGCGACATACGGATTATCAAGCGGCTTTGGATGGGGCCATAAACAACCGAAACACTCTTGGGTACATGGTCGCCAAACTTGCTCTGGACTTACCGCAGGGTCTTAGTCTTTCCGAAAAAGAGCTAGTTGAGTTGATCAACAAGGCCCAGGAAAAGCTGATATTCCAATACAACAACCTTATCAAAAGCCAGAGATACGGGGTCAAAGACGAAATTACAAACCTTACTTATTCCCCGGTGGCCTCCCTTTCCGCAACTCTTGCGATCACTGACTATTCCGCAGTAAGGTTTTCCGTGTTAGCCGAGATAAGTTTGAAAAGCCCGGACGGAGCTGAGCAGTTCTCGGCTTATGAGGAAAGAGCAAAGCTTAAGATGGAAGAACAATTGCTTCAAAATCTTGAGACAAAAAGACATTCAAACTACCGAAACGCCTTAAGTTCTTCGATTGAAGGTTCTTACGGTCAAATTAAAGCTCGACTGGCTTTGGACCTTGAAGACGGTTTGCGGGTTTCCAACTTTGAACTTGAGCAGGGAATCAAAAAAGCAGTCGAGAAGCTCGTTTTTAAATACAACACTTTCCTCAGATCCGGAAGGTTTGGGGTCAAATCTAACATCAGCGCCATTGCGCTTCCGATTGTGGTGATTGATGGGGCTCTTCCCCCAGAACCTTTAAGAGATTTTGAGACCATCAAGCTGGCTTATTTGTCAATTGCCTCGCTGAACAGCAACCAGATTGAGGCGTCCAAGGTGCTGGAAGATCAAGCCTTTTTAAAACTTGAGGAAAAGGTTAGTTTGGATTTGGAAACCAAGAGACATTCTGAATATCAAACCTTATTCGATAACTCAACGTGGGGTACTTACGGGTGGGCCAAGGCAAGACTGGCTCTTGAATTGCCCAATGGACTAAAGCTCTCCGACAAAGAAATCACGGATTTGGTTCTCAAGGCTCAAGAAAAACTTGTCACACACTACAACTTTTTGATCAAGGCGGGAAGGCTTGGGGTTAAAAAACCGCTTAGCTCAATCGCTATCAACTCAACCCCACCCGATACCGCATCTTTGCCGATAAGCTCCTATGAGGCGGTCAAGGCTGCCGCTCTTTCTGTGGCCGGCTTGGTCGGAGGACAGGCTGAAATGGCTTTGGCGATGGAAAAAGAGGCTCAGGGGTATCTAGAAAAAAGTTTAATTACCGAGTTGGAGTCAGATAGACACACCCTTTACACAACCGCCCTAGATACGGCCAGCCCGGACAGTTTTGGCTTTTTCAAGGCGAGGCTTGCTCTGGACCTCCCAGACGGATTGCGATTGTCGGATCAAGAAGTCGGTCGGCTGTTAAACAGGGCTGAAGAGACTTTGATTTTGCGCGGAAAGTGGCCGGGAACGGTGGACGAAATTAAGCTTACTATGCCGGAAGACGGAAACATCTATCTCCCGTTCAACATTGAAACGGTTTTGTCGGCTGCGCTTCCGGGCGGTCGTCCGATACCCGTGTATGGCCGAAGCTATGACTATCACGAAAATGGGCCTGGGTATTCGACCGCCGAAAGCAATAACCAAGATCCGGCATTGATCGACCGTGGCGAAACCTTTGCGGAAGGGAAGCGGGTGAGGGTCTACTTTATTCGTGGGAACACCGGAGAAGAAAAGTGTATTCGGATACTCTATAAAAGAAAAGCTCTTCCGCACACAACCGATTCTGAAAAAATGTACATCCTCAACTACCCGGCAATTCTTGAAATGGTTCTTGGGTTTCAAGCCCAAGCTTCGGCTCCCGACAAAGCCAAATACCATGAGGAAAACGCCATACGCCTTTTGAGATCGGAATTGGAAGAAAACAAGGGTCCCAACAGGTACAATCTTAAAATTCAGGCCAATGCTTTTGCGTTAAGCGAAATCCAGAGCTTGGTTTAGGCAGGTAAGCCGTTATGGCCTCCTTCTATGTTCACTCCTCGATTGAAAATGTAGGACTTACGCCAAGTTCTCCAGGCTGGTCTACATATTTTGACATTTGTGACCCTAATTGCACCATATATCCATCGATTCAGGTATCTTTTTCTTCGACAGAAAATCAGCGCCTTCAAGTAAAATTTTGGAATCAAAGTGAGTGGTCTAACTTTCCGGCTACGCTTGCTTCTCCAAACAATGACTATGCTGATTTCGAAATTCGTCTAAAACCAGCCGCAAATACTTCTGGGTATGTCTATGGGGTTGCAACTGGAATAACCTTCTCAATTTCTGCTGAAGGTTTTGACACCTATACTTCGCCAGGGTTTAGCGTAAACAACCCCGCCCCGGGGCCGGATACAACGCCTCCGGTAATAACCGTGCTCGGCGCTAACCCGTTCACATATTACAAAGGAAATCCGCTTCCGTTTGTTGACCCCGGAGCAACCGTAACCGACGACCAAGACTTAAACCCTTCTTTGACGACTTCTGGGGAAGTAGATGGGAATATTGTTGGGGAATACACGATTACTTATACGGCCACCGATGCGTCCTCAAATCAGTCTACCGCCACAAGAACCGTCAATGTGGTTGAGGACGAAACGCCCCCCGTAATTACCCTAAACGGGGATAACCCGTTAGATCTTACTTGTGGCGAAAGTTATTCTGAGCCGGGGGCCACAAGCACGGACAACGTCGACCCAAGCCCGAGCTTAGACATAACCGGGTCAGTGAACTCAGGTGTACCTGGGGCTTACACAATAACGTACACATCGGAAGATTTTTCAGAAAACACGGCAACCATTACCAGAACCGTCAATGTGATTGCCGATACCACGCCCCCCGTAATCACCCTAAACGGGAATAATCCCCAGAATGTGGCTCTTAACTCAACCTATTCAGACCCGGGAGCCATAGTCACAGACAACTGCGACCCCACGCAGTCGATAACAGGATCCGGAACAGTAAACACATCTGTTGCTGGTTCTTACACGAGAACTTATTCGCACACGGACAGCTCTGGAAACCAGGCAACTCAAAAGACAAGAACTGTAAATGTCGTAGCTGACTCAAATGTCCCCCCAACCATCACTTTACTCGGAGCCAATCCTCTGCAAGTTCCAGTCTCGCAACTAAACACCTTTTCGTTTGACGCTTCTTGCCTAAATCCTGGCGTTCAGTTTTCCGACTTACTCGATACCTTTTCTTACACTCCCGGCCAAAGCTTTAACTCAAGTGTAGACGGCTCATGCGGAGTCTGGTTTAACCCGCCCAATCAAGCTCCCTGTTCAAATCTTTGCTCGTATTTTATAGGGTCTTCTATTGGCACGTATTACATCACCTACGGAGCCAGAAACTCGAGAGGCCTAACCACTAGGGTTGCTAGAGCAATCCAAGTAGTCGCCGATACAACCCCTCCCGTAGTTACTCTAAACGGACCCTCAACGGTTTATGTTCCATATCGTGGGAACTACAGCGAGCAATACGCAACCGCTTTGGACAATAACTGCCAGACTTTTGACCAATGGCAAGTAAACCGACAATATTCGTCGGGTTTCAATCCTTTCGGCCAAAGCTCACCTGGAATATACTTAATTACATATTCAGCAACCGACTTTTCCGGGAATACCGGGCAAGCCGTAAGAACGGTTATTGTTCAAGACGATACCACCCCACCCGTAGTCACAAGAAATGGCGAGGCAATTGTTAACCTAAAGCACGGGCAAACCTGGAACGATCCTGGATTTTCCGCAACAGATTCTCAACACTATGAGTGGGAGCTGATAAATACGACAATTGGGTCAGTCAACAAAAACGTGCTGGGAACCTATTTTCTTACGTACCGATCAGAGGATCCGCGTGGAAATGTCGGGACTGCTTTAAGGACCGTTAATGTCGTTCCAAAAGCTAATCCCGCTTTAAGCATAAACGGAGGTTTAGCCCAAAGTATTGTGCAGAATTCTTCGTGGTATAACCCAGGATACGCAACTTCTGATCCGGACGGGATTTTCAGTAATTGGCAGATTACGGTAACCACGCAGGGGTCGGTTAACTCTGCGGTAATCGGGACATACCAAGTAATCTATACCGCTAAAGACCCTTTAAATTACACAACTTCAAAAACCTTGGTGGTCACGGTAAGGGATGGAATTGCGCCAGAGATTACGCTGCTGGGGCCTAGCCCCCATGTTCTGTTTGCATCTCCAGGTTCAAACTATCCAGATCCAGGCGCTTTGGTGTCCGACAATATCGACGCCTCTAGGATAATTCAAGGAACGGGTGTCGTGGATATGGCCACGCCAGGTTCGTACCAAAGAGCCTATTCAACTTCTGATTTAGCGGGGAATCCGGCAAACCCGGTAAGCCGTCAAGTTATCGTGGTAGAGCCACCGGATACCATCCCCCCGACTATTATTCTTTTGGGGGACAACCCTCTTGCAGTTCCGGTATTTTCGGATTGGTCTGAGGTAGACCCTGGGTATCTGGTTAGCGACAACAAGGATACCCAGGTTGAGGTGACAATCACAGGCTCGGTAAACACTTCTTTAAAAGGTTCTTATTCTTTAGAATACGAAGCAAAAGACGATGCTAACAACAAATCAACAGTTACGAGGGTTGTCAATGTCGTAGACATTACCCCACCCGTTCTTACTTTAAATGGGGAGGATTCTGTTTCCATACCAAGAAAAGGGAATTACCCGGATCAGGGGGCCAGCTTCGAAGACGATTACGATGAACCAAGGACGGTTCTTGGTGTTGGGGTTGTCAACAATTTGGTTGCTGGCTCCTACTTGCTGACTTACTCGACAACGGATTCCTCTGGTAACCCCTCTAACCAGATTCAAAGGACTGTTGTGGTGCAGCCTGACACAACACCACCCGTGCTAACCCTCAATGGGCCGTCGCTTATTTCCCTGGTTTCCGGGGAGCCTTACATTGAACAGGGAGCTACAGCAGTGGACCTGATCGATGGGCCAAGAACCGTATCTGTCACAATCCAGAAAATCCAATGAGCAACGTGACGATTTTGGAAAATGGCCTTTACGAGGTTACCTATACGGCAACCGACGAGTCCGGGAATTCCTCAAGCGTTGTTCGGACTGTCACAGTTTCGTCTTTGGCGTCAGATCCTGTCGATTCGACAAGCTCTTGCGGAGTCGAGCAACCAGACGCTATCACAGCATGCACTCAAGACGCTACCGCCCCCACCGTTTTAAATTGCCCAGCCGAACCTGGAGGCAACCCTCTTGAAACGGTTTGCATTCCCTGCGGGTCTAGGATTTACGGATGCACCAACCGTGCCGCTCTCAACTACAATATTCGGGCTACGCACGACGACGGTTCGTGCGTATTTTTACAACCCCCCGCATTTGGCTATGGCGGAACCTCCTTACTTTTGCCGCAGTGCGGAAGCATCTTTCGGTTTAGCCCAATCTTAACTGGAGGTCCTGTCGTAAGGTACGAAATTTGCAACTCAACAGCTAACCCTCCGCTACCTCCACCGCCAAGCTGGATAAACCTCGATCCAAAAACAGGACAACTATTTGGGGTTTCGCCCTGCGGTCAGGGGTTAGATTGTGATTTTGAGCCGTTTCAAATTCGAGTGTGCGCCATCAACAATGCGGGAGTCGGCTCAGTCACCATTACAATAGACCCATTCTGCCCGGTGGTTGTCCCGGGTTGCACCAACCCAAAAGCTGTGAATTTTAATCCGAACGCAAACCAGAACAATGGCTCTTGCCAGATTGTGGGTTGTCGGGATCCCCAAGCTCCCAATTTCGATCCGGAGGCCAACATTGACGGGTTTTGCGTAAAACTTGGTTGCACAACACCGGGAGCTTTAAATTATAACCCTCTGGCAAACACGGATGATGGCTCTTGCGTTTTTTGCCAAGACCCGTACGTGCAGATTATTTCTATCGAATGGGTTGAACCCTATTATTCCAGCGGGCTTCCGCCTTGGTTTACCCCAGACCCCGATCTGGATGAGCGTTGCTACCAATGTTACAAACCTTCCTCTGAGCAGGGTCATTGCGGCGGGTCGCTGACGCCATGCCCAGGACCGAGTGACTGGGTCGGAAGGGGGGACTTAGTTATCTCAGGTTTGGCTAGGAACACAACTCAAGTTCTTGTGACAATAAATGGAATCACAAAAACCGTGTTGGTTAGTTCGACTGGAAATTGGGTGGCCATTTTTAGCCGTGCGGAAGTGTTGCAATTCCCGTATGGTACTCTTGAAGTACAGGCAGCCTCTTCAAGCTTTTGTGCGGGCGGGCAGCCAGCGAGAGACTCTCGGCAATTTGAAAAGCCAGAAGAGATCAATCTTTTTTATGTTGGCGTTACTGCGAGCACTGGTTCCCTGAGATCGATTCAAACAATCTATGATTTCAAGATAAATGGCAAGCCTGTACCGCTAGATCCAAGGTTTCGTTCAGGTGAGGCGACTTTGGTGAGCCCTGATGTTTGGAGGCTTACCTCAAACAAATATGATTCCGGTGGGGGAATTTGGGCTATTGCCCCAACATTGACCGGAAAGATTAAAGTATCTTTTTCGTACACAATAGGGGGAGATTCAGAGGCCGATGGGTTTGCACTTATTTTCTCATCGGCCCCATTTTTAGCTGGTTTTGGCGGTGGGCTCGGTTACCAAGATGGCAACCCAAATAGCTTTGCCGTAGAAATTGATAGTTACCACAATGAATTTGACCCAAACAATTCGCATGTTGCCTTAATCTGGAGGGGACAGGTTAGGGCTCATCTTGCATTAGCAACTGTACCGATTCGGCCTGGGGGGAATCTAGAAGCCGAGATCGATTCTGGGGTACTCACCGTTCGATTTAACGGTATTGTTCTTTTTTCGTACCCCATCGACTTATACAAAATCCTTAACACGCCCTACTAAAGGCTAACATCTTGACAGAAAAAGTTATAGAAATAAAATGAAGAGATACCGATGAGCCAGCCCGTGGTTGAATTCCTCAAAAAACGCCTTTCCTTTCTTGGCTCAGAACAGGTGGAGTTGGTTTATTCCGAAGCTGAAAAGGTGTATTTTGAGTGCAAGGGCGCCCTCGGCCTTACCCGGGTTGACAAAGGAGTTTGGAGAATAGACTTCTTTGCAGCGGATGACAAAGCCACCCGAAATGAACTTATCAAAAAAGCTATTACGGAAAACGATGATATTGAAATTGTTACGTATCAAAGGGCAAAACATAACGACAAAGAGTTTTGGCACTCAAAGCCTTTTTGGAAAAAGCTTTTAGCCGTTTAAGAAAATGCCTAGAAAAAAACCATCATCCCCAACGTATTCGGCTCCCGTATACACCACTTTAACCCCAGGGGAATTGGGGGCGATTGATTTTGAAAAGATTAATCCTGAAAAGCTTCTCGACCTAGTCTTTGAAGAAATAAAGCCGGAAGAAGTCCTTGATCTAAAGCTTAACAAAATACGGCCAGGTGAATTAAAAAACACCGTCTACGAAAGGCTTACGGAAAAGGGTATGACCGCAGCCCAGTTGCAAAAGCTGGACAGTCTCCCAGAGCTAAGGCTGTCGACTCTTGAACAACTCCCCGATCTTCAACTGCGCCAGCTTGCAGATCTTAAACAAGTAAAACTTGAAAAACTTGGTGAGCAGCCAGATCTTAAGCTAGATCGATCCGCCAAGGACGATGTTTCAACTGTTTATGGAGACGAGTTTGGTAGGCAAAAAGATGTTCTCGGTACTCTAGCCGCCGTCACTGGGGAAGCTAATCGTCTTGACGATGAAGAGGTCTTAAAAAGCCTAGATAGAACATCCCCCGGATTGCGGGACTCCATCCGCAGGCGAATGGCAAACACCGAAGCTTTCCAAAAAGGTCAGTTTAGCTCAGAGGCTCTATCCGACATTTTTAGACAAGCAGCCGCTACTGGTGCCGCAACCGGACTGCAAGGGGCATCCTCAGCCCAAAAGTCGCTTACAATGCGAGATCTCGGAAGGAGCGTAACCGACCTTATGCGAGAAGGCGATGCCAGAGTCCTTCAAGATAGGCAGTTGGCCGACACTCTGCGTGGTGGGAACATGCGAGTGGGAGACCAAATCCTTTCAACTCGAGAAATTTTAAATCGGAGAGACCGGGAATACGAAGACAATCTTGGGGCTACCCGAGAAGAGCAGCGAGACAAGACGTTTACCGAGCGTCAGAGAAATATGTACAATAACCAGTTGGCCAACCAGGAAATTATGGCCAACACTGATTTGGAAAACAAACGCCTCTTTTACAACATTGGCCTAGCAAACGAAGAGCGTCGCTCAAACGATGCAAAAGCTGTTCAACGCCAACTTATCAATTTTGACATCAATAACCAAATGCTCCGTGACAAATCCATGACAGACCGCCAAGTGGCCTTGGCGAACTACGACATGGAAAATGAGATGCGGCGTGAACAGGGAAGGCTCAATAACCAGGCCACACTATTCGACCTAGGCTTAACAAATCAGGAGCGGGAAATGTTCACCGGGCTCCGCAACCAGGAGTTTTTGTACAATCTAGACGCTGGCAACAGGGAGTCGGCGTATCGAACAGATCAGCTAAACGCCGCAAACAGGTCCAATCTTGCGCTTAGAAATCAGGCAATTTTGGCTAACACTGCCGGATTAAATGCCGCTTACCTTTCCAACATTGATACTGAAAATCGGACACGGTCGGCGAATCTTGGCTTCCGACAAACGGAAACCCTGACAAACCTAAACATCAAAAACAGACAAGCTGAGGCAAATGCACAAGCGGCAAACATGACAGCTCAGGCCAGGTACGAAAACGAGGTAAAATATGGTGGCAGCCCGTTTGGCTCGCTTTTTGGAGGTATGGGAGGAGCCTTGGTTGGCGGGCTTGTCGGAACTCTTGTTGCGCCTGGGGTTGGGACTTTGATGGGGGCTGGTTTAGGTTTGTCTATGGGTGGGCAGGTGGGCGGTTCTTTTGGGGGAGCTCAAGGACAAGGGATGGGCAGCATTCTCGGTGGAGCCGGGGGCATGTTAGCCAATTTTGGAGGAATGATGATGCCGGCTACCGCCGCCCCATCATTACTTAGTAGTTTTAATACTGCCACAGGCGGGTTTGGTATGCTTGGTGCAAACAACGTGGCGGCTGCGTCAATGGGTAACAACATGACTTATAACTGGCTTGGAAGGTCGGTTAGCGGATTAGATTTCTCAACCCCGCAATATTTTAGGTAAAAATTATGGGACCGGCAGAATACGGACTTCAGGCGGGGAACCAGCTTACGATGATTGGAAATTCGGTAATAGGCAACTATTTTACCGGCCGTCGTCAAATGATGGCGGAAGAACAAGAAAAGAGGCTGATGCAGGAGCTCAGCCTTCGGGAAAGAATGTTTCAAGCTCAGCAATCCCAGTTTGATCAGGACTATTCCCTAAGATACCGACAAATCGGCCTTCAAGAAGAACAACAAAAGCTGAATGAAAGAGTTCAGACTTCGAATATGGAGGTTCAGCGTAGGCAGGGAATTGATTTTGAAGCCGACTCATACGCCGCTCCGATTATAACAAAAATCACAGGAGACCTGCAAAGTTTGGCCGGAGACCCTAACTCTGTCCTTAACTATCAACCCGACTTATCGGAACTAGATAAATTGCCAGAAGATGTGGGAAGACGGGCAAAGTCAAAAGTTCTGATCCAACTTCAGCCTTATCGGGATCAATTATTGGCGGCAAGTGATGAGCTAAAAGAGGCAAGTGCCACAGGTCAAAGGTTGTTGACGGGAGCACCCTACCTCAACAACAGCGAACGATATGGTTCGGGAGCCTCTTTAAAAGCCAAGGCACTTGGAAGAAAAATTCTTCGAAGACAGCCCTTGACCCCAGAAGAGGAACAATTAGTCATTGACTACAACGACGGCATTTTACGTGAATCTGCAAGCAGAGACCCGAAACTCACCGAAACCAAAGCGAAGATCTCGGGCAATCTTTTGATTGAAAACTTAAAATCGGCGGTGGCAGAGTATCAAGCTGCGTCCCGCTTATATAACGACACTCTTAACAACATCACCGCCTCGGATTCCACCAAAAGACAAGCCAAAGAAGAGCTTGATCTTGCAAGTGCAAATTTAAAAGCCGCAAAAGCAATGGCTGGAGTAAAGCAGACTATTTTTGAAGATGACGCCGAACCAGAGCAAGAGGCTACCGAGCCACAGGCCTCTCCCCAGGCTCCTACAAGCACCCAGCAAAAAGTCCAAAACACAATCCCTACAACCGAATCACCTGTGGTAGTTTCCCCAGCCACCAATGCCCCGACCGTTAGGACAATCCTACCCGCATTTACCCCGCCAAAATACCCAACATTGCCAAGTCAAAGGAAAACGAACTCGATCAACCCAACCCTGCCAGCGTCAATCTACCGACCTGTAAGTGCTTAGTTAATTGGTATGACCTCACAAGAGGATCCGATCATTCCGTGGAATGAGTATGCGGAAGATCCAGAGTTTCTAAATCTTCCGATTGGGGAAAGGTTAAACCTTTTTAAAGACTGGTCCAACGCAACCATCGAGCGTGTCCGCCCAACCGTTAAATCTGAGGAGGATGTCAAATATGTAAACGACTATATGAATCAGATTTATGATAGCGTTTTGGATTCCCAGACGAAGGAAGAGCGGCTTCAAAATGCTTTTGAAAGATCCTTTCTTCGAACCAAACAAGCCGCCCTAGTTGCGGGAATGTCCTCGGGAGCCTTGGATCCAAACAATGAGGCCAAAATCCAGCTTGCCGAGATTAATCAGGAGATAGCCAACCGCCCAGGTTCGAGCACAGCAAGGAAACTTGGGACTTACATCGACGAAGGGAAAGACCTTGGCGTTTTTGGGTCTCTTTGGAATGCCGCCAAACAAATGGGCGACACATTTATGGAGGACAAAGAGGAAGGTTCCGTGGCTATCGCCGAGTTTATTTTGGAGAATATCCCAGCTTCGATGCTAACAACTATAGGTGCGGGTGTGGCGGGTGGACTATTGGCCGGTCCTGCTGGAACAACCGCCGCCGTGGCATCTTCTGCGGGTCTTAACTCCGGTCTTTTGGAGTACTCTGGATCAATCTTAGAGAGCCTTTCCGAGAAAGGTGTTGATCTACAAGACCCTCGTGCGGTTGGGGAAGCATTTTCCGATGAGAAAATGATGGGGGAAATCAAAGACAAAGCGGTAAAGAAAGGTGTTCCTCCGGCGGTTATTGACGCGGCTACGGCGGGGATTTCCTCAAAGTTCGGACTAAAAAGTCTTACCACATCCCTTCCCTTGGAAGTCAGTGGCGGAATGGGGGGTGAATATTTAAGCCAGGTTTGGTCGGAAGGGAAGATGGTGAACCCCAACGAGGTGTTGTTGGAAGGCGTGATCGAAGCTCCTACGGCGGTTGGAGCAGCCGCGATTGGGACGGCTTCCGAAATGTACAACAAGGGTCTCAAAGCCCTTGGCGAATACCGACAACTCGATCCAGTAACCGAAATGAGGGCAAGGGATCTTGCCGAAAAAGTCCAGAAAGATGGGACTTTGGCCAGAGCTACAGAATTGTCCCAAGCGGGAGCGCCCGAAACCGCCAAAGCCGTTATGCAAGCCGCGGCAAACGAACAGTTGGAAAACGATTTACAAATGGCGGACGAAGTTTCGGAGAAAATTATTCCAGAGGTTGAAGTAAAGACCGAAACAGCCGAAGGAACTGGGCAAGGGGTGAGTATCCCCTTGATGATAACTCGGGCAATGGAACAAAAATTGAAGGATCTTGGCTACGACCAAAGTCAAATCAACAAACTTACCCCGCAACAGGCAAACGATATTTTGTCACAAGAAACGGCTCCAGAACCGATTTCTACGGAAACCGTGATGGATCGACAGAACACTTTGGATGCCGCCAAGGTTTACGGAGATATTCGGGCAAGAAAGCCCGTGCTGGCTGACGACCTCGAAAGGTTTGGGTTCAGCCTTCCGTCCACCTGGAAACTGAACGAGGAGACCCAAGCCTTCGAATTTCAAGGAGTGCCACAAGTTGAAACACAAGAAGGAGAGACGAATGTTGAAAGCCCAGTCCAAACAGCAATTGAACCAGTCCAAGTCCAAGAAGTCGTTAACGCCGCAACACAAGCCGTCCCTTCAGTTGCACCCGCAACACCCGTGCAGCCCGAAACTGCTCAACAAGGTCAAGAGGCAGTCGCTCCTGCATTAAGGACAGAAACACCTAAAGTTCCGACAGCCAAGGTTTCGCCAGCGAAAACAGTCAAAGTTGCAGAAACCAAGATTCCAGAAACAAAGGTTTCGCAAAAGATAGAACTGCCCAAATGGGAGGAAGTTCAAAAGAACAAAGATCAGATTAAATATCTAAAGTCGGCTTTGAAGAAGGTCAACGAGGTTGTTCCGCAGGAAATACGAGTGGAGCCTAAAGCTGGGTGGAAAAGGAACGACTATTTTAAGACCCTTGAAGAGCAGTATGGAAAAATGACTGGTCTGGAAAAAGATATTAGCCAAGTCCCAGCAAAACCCAGCGAACCACCCGCACCAGATATCGATGCCCGCAGAGACTCCATTCGGAAAGCCAACCTAAGAAAAAAACTTTATTCGATTCGTGACAGCCAACTGACCGAAGAACAGCAAATCTGGAAAGAAAACGCTTTTGGGGAAATCCGAAAAATATCGGAAGAAGTGGCTCAAAACTTCAAGAATATCCCCAATGTGGAAGATTACATTTTTGACGATTTGCTTCGCCGCTCTGCCAACTTTTTAAACAAAAACAAAGTGATCGGGGACAAAGAACTAGAATCAAAGACTATTCGACCTCAGTTGGCGGCTTGGGCAAGACAGGCCGCTATGGACGCAAAAGACAACTCTGAAATAAAGAGTTTTCTAAAAAGCTCTCCAATCTTGGAGCAACTGGAAACCTCTGATCAGCCGGCAAAGACCCAGATTGAGGTAGACGAAGAGGAGAAAATTGCCGGAGAAACACGCCAGTTTAGGGCACAAACCAACGCCACTGAAGCACCCGCCACCAAGGTTCTTAAGGACAACGGCTATACTCCCGCCAGGGAAGCCCTTGGGCCAGACCAGAAAATCGTCTTAGACTGGATGGTTAACAAATTGACGGGTTCAGCAACGCCCTCGGGAGTAGAAACAAAAAATCTTGGGTCTTACGAAGATTTGGCCAAGTTCTTCACGGACTTAAACAAAAAGAAAGTTAACGCCAAAGCTGTTTCAAAAATGGCCACTGAGGCCAGACAAGCTCTTTCCGACCAGCTACAAAAGGCTGGCTATGGCGTGACCGCTGATCAAATTTCTGTAGCTCTTACCCCAGAGGGGGAGCAAGCTAGAACAAAAGCCAAAGCTAGATCGGATAAGCTTGCCGCCGAGGCTTTGGAGCGGCAGGAAAAACAGACGCTGGCTGATCGGGGTAGGAACGCCACGCAAAACCAGTATCTAGCCGAGAAGCTGGTAGATGCGGGAATGCGTTCCACCCCGCAAAACAGACAGAGACTTTCGACCGAAGTCTTTGAACCCCTTGAAGGAGGGCTTCTGGAGGACAGCTTGGTCGAAGAAAGAATCGCCAACATAGAGAAAGGACAACCCAATGAACCCATCACCGAGCAGCCCGGAACTGGCCAACCTGTTCCCAGACGATCCCGAAGCGCAAGACTTCGCAAACAACCTAGCATTCAGCAGCCACCTGGACCAAGCCCTGCACAGCCACCAGGGGCAACCGCTCCTGTCGGAACTGATCAGAGCCAAAGCCAGCCAGAAGCGCCTGTGGCAGACCGTCCACGACCTAGCCGAAGAGGATCCAAAGTGGGCGAAGAGCAGCGAAAGGTTGCGGAAACTGTTCCCACGCTCAAAGTCGACCCAAGGTTAACTTCTCAAAACGAGTTTTCAAAACCGGTTCGGCAATCCGTCCAAGAGTTGACGGATGTGATGCGGGATCTTGGCTTAAACGCCGAGGTCAAACTTGGGGATGGCGGGGACAATCCAATTTTTGTCCGAAGGGGGGATCGACAGGGGCTAACCATTTACGTGAACCCCGAAGCTTTGAGCCGCCAAAAGAGGTTGTTGGAGAAAAAATTTGGAAAACCCGAGGGAGCCAAAAGGTGGCAACAATGGCGGTATATGGCGGTGGCCACTCACGAAACCGTCCACAATGTTCACCTCAAGCAACTAGAAAAAGAAGCTGGTCAACTTGGTCTGACCTTCGACAAGCACCTTAAAAACGAAGCTCGTCGGGTCGGTCGTTTCCTCAACAGAAACCGAAGGTTGAAGAGGTATATTGCTCGGTTGTACAGCAACGGCGAAAGCGACACTTTTAGGGATCCAGAAACTCAATATTTTGAATTTGTCCGAATGCTGGTGGAACAGGAGACCACAGGAAAAGTAACCGAGTCAGCGGTTTTAAATGCCAGAGATTTGGCGGCAGCAATGGATGATAGCGACAAACGTTGGTTGACCCGCCTTGTAGACGACATCATCACAGCCTTGACCAATCTTGCCGCCCGAGTGGTGGGGACTAGCCAAAAAGATTCCAACTACCTCATTACCACCACCAAGCTTCTTCGGACGCTTAACCGAGATTTGATCAACCCCCCTAAAAAAGAAAGAGTTTTTTCAAATTATTTTGAGCCTGAAGAGTTCAAGCCAAAAGAAAAAACAGCGCAAGAGAAGGCAACTGATCTCGCCAAAGAGGATCAACTTTCGGGTTTAGATAATCAATCTAAAAAGTTTTTGGAGGAATACGCTGAAGAATTAAAAATTAAAGTCCCAACCTTTAAACACAAATATACTATTTTTGACGAAAAAACTAGGAAATACAAAGAGGCCTATTCGTACAGACCCTCCTGGAAAAAATCAGAATATGTTTCCGCCATCAAGGAGAAGCTGAAAGAGCTTGGGCAAAAACCGAAAACCGCCCCAATTCAAAAACCTTCTGCTCAAATCCCAATGAGGTACTCTATGCCCTCAGAGGCGGTTAGAGAAGACCTAAAAAGCCGATACCCAAAGGGCACCACTACCTTAAAGCTGATTCAAGATGGAGTCAGAACCGCCACAACAAGACGACCTTTTGCCAAAGTTGGGGACATACTTACTTTTGAAAACGACCCCCAAAGATATGAAGTGACGGAAATTAAAAGCCCGAATTTAAAAACAGAATCTGGGCGAAAAGATTGGGAAAACTTAGAGGGGTGGTCTTTGTCCTATATCGACAAAAACCAAAAGCTAAAAGATCAAGTTTACAGCACCTCGTCTGTACAAACTATTTTTAAGAAAGAGAGCCAAAGTGATATCCTCGGAGCCGCGCCAGTTCCCTCGGACAGGTCGTCCTGGTTAAAACCAGATGCAACTACCCTTGATGTCGACGAAGATGTAATGATTGAAGGATTAAGAATGGGCAACCACGCCGAAGCCGTTTTGGAATACCTAAAAGAAAACGAACCCAAAGACAAATTTCTTCAAGAATGGGGTCTTTTGGATCCGTTTCAGAAAAACGAGAGGCAAGAAGGCTTGGTTGAGGAAATGCTTTCTCGTGGTTGGGTGAGAGTTATCGGAGATGGGTTTAACATTTACTTTGAAGGAAAGCCAAACAAAGAACAATTGGATGCTTTATTTGAAACAGCCATTGAGGATGGAGTCAAACTTATTCACGACCTAACCGGAATTGCGGGAAGGCCAAAAAGCAGGGTTCTTTACGAGCCGAAAGGAAGCGGACTTATTGGAGTCGCAGCAATGCCAAGAAGGGGGTTTATCACCACGCCCAAGCAAGACTTAGGCAAGTCCTATCGTCTTCCCGACGGAATCGAAGATCTTGCTTTTGTTAAGGATATGGAGGGTGGCTCTCATCCCGTGGGACTTTACGAGGACGCCGACGGAAACCGCTACATCGTCAAGACTGACCAGTCGAGGGAGCAGTTTGAAAACGAGGTTGCCGCCGAAAATGTTTATCGGGTTCTTGGCTACCCAGTTGCGGATTCCAAACTAATCGAGGTAGACGGAAAGCCGGCAAAGATTGCCGAGTTTATTGAGGACGGACTTACGCTCAAAGAGTTTGAGCAGCAATACAAGGATAGGCCTAGCGACATCCAAAAGGTTTACGAACAACTTGCCGACGGACTGCTAATCGACGCCTTTCTCTTCAACTACGATTCTATCGGGGTCAATTATCGGGATAATGTTCTTGTCCGAACCACTGAAGTTCCCACCGCTGATGGGGAGGGTTTGGAGACCGTCCATACGGTGTATCGTGTGGACAGCGGTGGAACATTTGACACCAAGGGATTTGAAGAAGCCCCGAGAAACGAGCCTTTCTATTACGATTCTTTGCCAGTTTTAAAGAAAAATTACCCATATTTAAATCTAGACGATTCAACACTGCTTGCTCAATTATCTGATTTAGTTCTCAACGCAGACGCAGTTTTAAATGCCGTGCCCAAAAGGCTCGAAACTTATATGGGCAATCGGCTCCAGTATATGACTGATCAGCTTTCTATTCTCGACACAATGGCTCCAGTCACTGGGGCAAACGAAGGCGAAGTAACAAAGTTTTTTGAGCAAATCCGAAGCGAAATGGATTCTGTAAAAATATCCCGAAACAACGAAGGCCAGCTAATTAATCTCGCTACTGGTAAACCGAGCGTAATGTATGGCCTTCGGGGTCAAGCGATTCCCAAATCGGAGTTTAGGTACCGCTTGGAACGAACCCCCTTATTCAAGGCCTGGTTTGGGGATTGGGAAAATAACCCAAAAGGGAAAGCTACCAGTAAGATTCTGGACGCCGCGGGTGAGCCTCTTTTGATGTATCACGGAACTGGGTCTTACCTTCAAAAATACAGCGACTTATACCAAGACGAAGCCACCGAACTTTCAAAAACAAAAAAACCATCATCTTACATTCGAAGGTTTGGCTTAAATCGATTTAAAGGTTTATGGACTACCCCGAATCGGGCTTGGGCGGAAGGCTGGTCATTGGCCAACAACCCAGACAACGAATACTCCGAACAGGTCGTTTATCCACTTTACATTAAAGCCACGAACCCTTTTGACCCAAGAAACAAGGGGCATGTCGAAAAACTTTTGAATCTTCTCAAAGAAAGAAACCACCCCATCTTTTCCAAAAATGAAGAAGTCTATGCTTTTAAAAACGGATTTTACGATTGGCGTTTATATGAAGGCGCTTTCGACCCAACCAGATCTGAATACACGGTTCCAGATGCGAGAGAGCTTAGAAAGCAGGGTGTAGAGGAAGAAACCATTCGAAGAAAAATCGGAGCCACTTACAATTATTCAACCTTAAAAGCCTTGGTGGATCTTGGGTTTGATGGTTTGTGGGCTAAGGAAGAGGCTCCTTCCGACGCTAGGACTTCTGGGACATATAAAAGATACAACGATATTACCCGTCATGCTGAGGGATTAACCAAGGAACCTGAAAACTCAGGATATTTAAGGGATTTTCGTCAAGCCTTGGCTGACTACAACAATAACTCTGATTGGACTTTCCTAGCATTTCGCCGGGATGCCGCCAAGAGCGCAATGAACAGCGGTTTGTTTTCTTCAATTCAAGATCCAGGAATTCTTAGAAAGTCCATTAAGGCACAAAGGTTGGAACGGCAAGTAACTTACGAAGCCGAAACGGGAAGGAACAAACTTAACTACCAAGGAGAAACTTTATACTCTTACGAATCTCCATCCGCTTTGGCCAGCTACGCAGTGGCTTCCCCGACCAGCCTTAATCGGTACAACATTGCAAAAGTAAAGTTGTTCAACCAACCCAACACCTTCATCCTTCAACAAAGAACAGCCCCATCTCTTTTGGCTACGGGTAAACAGCCATTCAACGACATTCTGGGAACCTCGGAAGTAAAGCCTCGTAGGTTTGGGGTCAAACTGGACAAGGTAATCCCCAAATCGGTGATGGATCTGGTCACCCAAAGAAACTACAAACCGATGCCCGACAAGCTGGTGATGTCACTGGCTGAAAGATATCTCAAGGAAAATGGCTTGGAATCCAGTGCCGCCGCCGTGCTCAATGGGGATGAGAGGGTTCGCCCAGGGGTACAGGAAGCCCTTGGTTTGCTGGTGTTGAGGGAGTATCGGGCTTTGTCCAAGACCGACGAAGAAGCGGCGGTAAAGGCCGCATCCTTCATCGATGAGTTTCTACAGAAAAGTTCCGATACGGGAAGGGCTTTGCGCCAGTATCAGTTCATCACTCTTCTTGGGCCCGAGGGGATGGAAGCTCTTTACTTAAAGAAAGAGCGGAAAAGAAACGAAGCTGTTCGGGAAAAATTTGACGACTTTATCCGTTTGGTAACCGAAAAACTTAAACCGCTTTCCAACGAGGCCTTGGACAAAATTCTAAAAGAAATGGATTCGGTTATCCAAAAAGCCACGGAATTGTCCCAAAAGAACACCAAACGAATTGCCAAGAAACAGACTATGACTTTGTGGCAACAGTTTGCGGACTCTTTGGGTAAAGGCCTAACAGACAAGGTTACTTCAGAATTACAGGCTCAAGAAAAGACCGAGGAGACGGAAGGGGAGGGTAAGGGGAAAGGGGAGGGCATTCCAGAAGATTTGAAGAAAGGTAAGAGCATTAACCAAGAAATGCGCGCCGCCCTTAGGAAGATCCAAAATGTGATTCAAAATGCCGCTAAGGAACAAGGCACAACCTTAAAATCAGTTTCTCAAGAAGAGGAACAAGCAAAAACACAAGAGGAAATCCAAACTCTCAACAAAATCCGAAGCCAGCAAGATACCGTCCAAAAAATGTCTGACCTTCTGTCCTTATGGCCGAAAGCCCTTCAAGCTTGGGTGCAAATCAAGGACTCGATCCGCTCAGAAATTAAAGCTAACCCAAAACTGGCTCCTATTTTTGAGGAGTATTTAAAAACCGCCTTGGAACAACCTTTCACTTTGCCCCAAATCAAACGGCTGATGCAAGCCGACGAGATTAACATTAAAGAGATGATCCAAGAGTACTATCGATCCGACAACGCTGATCGAAGCATCAAGGATTTGGCTGGATTGTTTGTGAACCGAGCCAATTTGGGAACTCTTGGGCTTAAAAAGGAAAGCGAGGTTGTCGGGGAATTGGGGTTAAGCCGAGATGCGGAATCTTCTGAGGTTGTCGAAGTCGAACCTTCAATTGCTGAAAAACTTCAAGAATCAATTGCCAAAAAAATTGAGCAAACTATCCAGGCAGAAGCCGCTAGGGTTCTGGACAACCTTGTAACTAAAAAAGCGGATCGAAGGTTGGAACCTAATCTAAAAAGGTTTATGACCCGATTGGTAAATCTTTCTTCATATGGCCTCTTGGATCCGACCAACGCTTCCATTTGGTCCGAGTTTGCTAGACAAGAAGGTCTAACCGACCCAGCCACTGCTGAAACGATTTACAAGTTGGTACAGGAAGCCGACACTAAACCGGAAGGTTACCAAAAAAATGTGGGGTACCAAAAAGCGATTCGAGTGATGTACGACAAGCTTCAAATGAATCTGTGGGATTACACTTTGTCTTGGTGGTATATGTCAATTCTATCTGGTCTAGACACTCAGCTTACTAATTTGTTTGGAAACTTATCTCAATTCTTTTTCATTATTGCTCCAGAATACGCTATCGGGACAATTAAAAACAAAAATTCAAAAGTATATCTTAAGGGCGTATTAAACGGACTTGCAAGAGGTTGGGATGACGCAATGAACATTGCTTACACTGGGGATTCCTGGACAAAACCAGAGAACCTTACCCTTTCCGAATCAATGGGTACCCCCAATTCGGCAAGAATTATGTGGGAAAAAGACGCCAAAACCCGAAAGGAAAAAGCCGCTAAATATGTGATAGGAATGCCGAGCACTGCCGTCACAAGGTTGATGTCAGCTGTGGATAGTATGTTTTACAATGTTAGCAAAGAATTTTATCTTTATTCTGGAGCCTACAAAAAAGCAAAGGAAGAAAACCCAAATCTTGGGGAGGCCGAGCTAAGTGCCAGAGCTCTTGCCTCAGTGGCAAGGGATACAAACTCCTTTAAGAGTGCGGAAAGCCAAGCATCTTTGGAAGGTTTCAAACCAGGATCCAAAGAATATCGTCTCAGAACATACGAAATTTTAGATCAAATTATTGGGCAAGGAAAAACCGAATCGGGTTTACCTAGAGAAACGGATATGAACTCTGTGCTTGCTCAAGCCTCTGCAAAAGCCTTGATCAATGTGTACCAACAAGAACCAAAGGGGTTTCTAGGGGCAGTAGTAAATGCCCTAAACATTCTTGCCTCTAAGGCACCCCAAACTCGGTTTGTGATACCTTTCACAAGAATCGTCGGGAATATCTGGAATATGTCCATTGATATGACTGGGTATGGGTTAGCAAGGTATTATGGGTTTGGGGGAGCCCTTGATAAAGTATTGAGACTTGAGGGAACCAAACTAAGCGTAAAACGAGCTCTTACCAACACATTCAAAAAAGATCCTCTAGAATGGTCCGATGTAGACCAAGTGGAAAAAGATATGATCCGATTTAGGGCACTGGTCGGGCTTGGGTTTATAAGTGTGGCGGGTTTGCTTTCGGCTCTTGGAACTGACGAGGATGGGGATTACGAAAAGTCTTGGTTTAGAATTAATGGCGGCGGGCCAAGCGAACCCCAGCAAAAACAGGCCTTAATGAAAATTGGTTGGAAGCCTTGGAGTTTTAAGGTTGGAAATACGTATATTAGCTATTTAGCCACCCCTATGGCGATTCCGCTTGCCATTCTTGGTGAAACTCTTGACAACCAGCAGTACAAAAAAAGCGGCTCAAGAGCTTTGTTTGAGACAGGCCATGCGTCATTGACCAAAGCTTTACTCGTCCCTTTTGACATGGTTTTTTTGGCGGGTCTCTCAGATTTCTTTAGGATGCTGGATAGCTCCCAACCAGAACAAGCGGAAAGCCGAGCCAAAGCCTTTTTTGCAAGAATGGGTTCCGCTTTGACGATCCCAAACTTCCTTAAAGATATTGATCAAAAAGGAATTCCTTGGATTTTGGAGGTTTTGGGAGCGGACACAAAGTTGGATGAGAAAAAAGCTAGGGTAACCCTTACAGACGGAGCCTTCATAGCAAATACGCCAGCACTAAGACAATTTCTGGGGCAACCAGATCAAGACCTTCTTGGCAACCCAATCAAAACAACTGGCCGTACTTTTAGCTTTTCTAAAGCAGATCCTTTGATTGAGGTATTGGCGGTTAAAAATGCGTTTCCTTCTCCCGCAAGAAAGGAGCGCTTGCTTGGAATGATTCCAATGGAAGAGCAAGAATTTTACGATTTTAGAATTGCTAGGGGAAACAAACTTAACGAAATCCTCAACAAACCCGAAATGATTGAGCAACTTAGAAATTCAAAATCCTATGTGGCTCAAGAAATTGTTAAGAAGGCAACTTCAGCGGCCACAGAATACGCAAAAGGACAACTGATTCAAAAAATGGTGGAAAACAAAGACCCGAGAATTGAAAAACTACAAAACTTTGGAAATTGGCTTGAGAAACAAAAATAAATATTTGATCACCCACAAAATTGAAACCGGCACCACATAAAAAACAAACATAAAAAGACTGCAACACAAAGCAAAAGAAATTGGGGGCACTACCAGAATAACAAGAATGCTTTTCCAGCTAAAATCGTTCATATCTGTGTAATGTTTTATGGTTTCTTGACCTTTTTTATTCATACTTTAACCTCCTATTAGTTATGCCACTTGGAAGAGTAAACAAAGATTCGATGCCTTGCAACCAACCTCGCAAGAGCACCCGCCCTGGCAAAAAGAAGATGGTAAAGGCCTGTGCCAATGGGAAAGAGAGAATAGTTCATTTTGGGGATAGCTCTATGCAAGATTACCGCCAGCACAAAAGCCGAGCCAGACGCAAAAGCTATTGCGCCAGAAGCGGAGGAATTAAGGGTGGCGATGGGAAACTTTCTGCAAACTATTGGTCACGAAAGGTTTTGTGGAGTTGTTAATATATGGGCTTAGGAGAAAAATCTAGGGCTTCCAACAAGTTTGACACCCTCTTTGGGAAAGGTGTTTTGGCTGGAAAGTCTCAGTTAGTCACCCAAATTGCCGAGGATGCTGGGGTCGACCCCACTTTATTTGCGGCCATCATTGCCCACGAAACTGGATATGGCACATCCAATGCCATCCAAAACTACAACAACCCAGCTGGAATTATGGATCCCAAAACGAAATGGACTAAACTTAAGAAATTTGATTCTTTAGAGAGCGGTTTGGAGTATTCTGCAAAAAACTTAAGGAGAAGAATTGACCAAGTCGGAGGAGATTTTGAAAAACTTGGTCGTGTTTACGCACCTCTTGGGGCTGAGAATGATCCGACAAACTTAAACGCAAATTGGAGTTCTGGGGTCAGCAAAATTTACAATTCGCTTGGAGCCACAGAAATACCTTTGGAAAACTTCTCATCAGAAAATACGCAACTAGTAAGATAACAAAACGGTACAACAAAAGGGGACTTAGAATCAGAAGCTTAAAAACAAGCTTCATTAATACCATTCGAGAGTAAGCTCCATACCATTGTCTTCCCCAGGGTAAGCCATCAAATGAAAACCACGGTGCTTGGAGACATTATCTGAGAGTTCGGCCAAAGCCTTTTTTGAGATATCCAACTGGCCACCATTATCAATTATGCTGGCCGCTAAAAAGATCTTAAGCAGTTTTACGGCTGCAGGGCTTTCTCCGTGCAAACTATAACCAGCATCGTCTTTCACTTATTCAGCTTGATGCCGAACGAAATCGTGTCAAGATAGGGGGGTAATGACCCTTAAAGACAAACTAAAAACACCTGCTTGCGGCTGGCGGTATTTAGACCCCGATTTAAAAACTTGGGTTCAAGGTTCTTCATTTGAGGGGCTTATACAAGATGTTATGGAACTTAGGATAAACAGGGGGTTGCCAATAGATAATTTTATTAGGCAAATGGTTGAAGATCAAATTTGCGACAGGCTACCCAAGGAAGAGTGTCGGGGCGCTTCGTTGGGGGACATTGTCCACACGCTGGCCAAGCCTGTTGCCAAAGCTTTAGATAAAACCTTTGGAACTAAACTTCAAGGTTGCGGAGCGTGCGCAAAAAGGCGAGCGAAACTGAATTCTTAATTCCGCCCGATAGCCCGCTTTGGGATGGTTTGCCCAAAGACTCGGAGTTGAGAATGCTTCCAGACAAAATTTGCGACATCCTTTTAATGTCCAGAGCCGCAACTATGGATTTAATTAGCTTACGGGACCTCGAAAGGCACCTCGATAAGTTCGAGGCCTGGTTGGAACGCATCGACACGTAAGCCAAAACCATAGTCGTTATTGACGCTATAAACAGAATCCAAGCTCCCAAACAAACCGCTTGGGTTGGTAAAGGAAAAGACAAAATCTGGGTTACCCCAAATTCCAGTAGGATTACCTGTTGAATTAAACAAAACTGGATTGGCTGATATTACTGCGGGTCCACCAACCATCGACACTAGCCTAAGGGTGTTGGAAACTCCATCTTGAGCTTTTGCCAAAGGCTGGGCAAACAACGCTATCATCAAAACAAGTCTTCGCATAAACCATCACCTCCTTCTTTGAAGAGATCCTCAAAAGGAATCGCTTCGGTTTTTTCTCGTATGGGAGACTCCCGATCTACCTGGATCTGAAGCCAGTCCATACACACTCCGTCTTTCTCAACTGCACAATTCTTGTGGCCAAGGTTGCAGGTGCAAATAGCTGGTTCATCCGCCCCCCACATCCAATAGGCGAGCCTTTCTGTTTCATTCTTAAGATCCCCATTTTTCACAGCTTGGTCAAAGGATTGATTCCAAACGCATTCAACATATCCTGCCAAAAACTGCAATAAGCGGAAAGCTTATGTCTTTGGTGGGGCGATTTTGAAACCATACCTTTAAAGCTAGAATAATTTAAGCTTGTGCCAAGTCTGGCCAAGACCTTGGGAAGATCTGAGGGGTGAACGAAAATTCTGTAATTATAATCCACCTCTTCACGATATGATATCTCTGGTTTAATCTTAAGCTTCAAGTCTTGTAAGGTTTCGATCAACCTAACCATATCTGATTTCCCTCGGCCTCGGACATGAATGACAGATTCATATTCGGGGAATTGCTCCGCTGGTTTGTTGGCCATTGAATAAAAGCCAAACTTTGATGCTATCCACATATTGTTTCCTCCTTAATTCTTTTGCCGATCCATTCCATACAAGGAACTGCCATTGAATTTCCAAGCGCTTTGTAGCGTGGACCATCAGGGCATTGGTCGGCGGGTTTCTTTCTCCAAGGTATCTGGGTATAATTGTCCCCAAAGCCTTGCAATCTTTCGCATTCTACTGGTGTTAAGCGTCTTACAGCAAAACGAACCCGCTCGTCAATGACGCCACCAGTATGACAAATATCGGAAGCGGTTGAACGAATGGGCACGGCTTTCTCCTGCAAGCATTGGTTATAGGTGTCAACCGCCATCACTTTGGGTCTGCTGGTGTTGGTTCCGCCAGCGGCTTGGGTAAGGGTGGGGGCAAGATCGCCAGCAACGGATTGGTTGTAGACATCGACAGCAACCGCCACTTGGTTGTCACCCATATCACTCCTCAAAGTTGGGGACTTTTCTTTTACAAAACGGCTTTCGTTTCCTTCCCTTTGAGCAATGCCAGGTTCAAAAGCAATCGCTTCGTGAACGAGTGGGAGATTCCCACCGCCTGTCCCATATCGGGACACACAGCTGGGAGCCACCTCCAAGGGTCCAGTTACACGGCTGTCATTTGGGTGGTTCTCATAAAGAACGGCGTGCTTGTCACCTTTGGTAAGGGTTGGTGCGGGGTCGCCTTCCTTGCCAATCCCAAGGCCGTTTCCCTTGCCATCTTGCTTGTCCCCACGCTTGCCAGCGTGTCGGGTGGCTTGGTCGTGGATAGGAACAACCGCCTTGACCAAGGTTCGGCCAGTGGTCAAGTCTTGGTTGCCAATTCCCTTGTAATCCCTAGCCAGCAAAGTATCGCAAGGACTATTGGGATCAGTCCAATAGTTTGCGACTATGTGCTCGCCTCGACTGCTTGGGACGCCACCGTCACCGCCGCTTCTAAGGCATCCTGCAACATCGGGGGTAACTTCTTTCCCCGAACCTCGGCTCGGCGCAGAATCCCGGCGCAAGCCTTCCCACTCAAATAGAACCTTGGTTGGATCTCCTTGGTCTCGAGGACACGAGACAAGGAAACAACGCTTGCGTCGTTGGGCCACACCGAAATATTGGGCATCGAGGCATCGCCAAGCGATTGCCCTCTTGGGACCATACACACAACCAGCGTCTGCCCACTTGCCCCCTGGCGGTCGTAACTCACCGTCTTCGCCGGATAACGCCCCCAGAAAGCATCCGAATCCGTTGTCCTTGGAAGAAAGGACACCTGGGACGTTTTCCCAGAGGATCCACTTTGGGTTGAAGTGATCGGCGATTTTGCAGAAGGTGAGGGAGAGTCCGCCTCGGGGGTCGGACAATCCTTTCCTGAGGCCTGCCACGCTGAAGGCTTGGCAAGGTGTGCCTCCGACCAAAAGGTCGATTGTTCCAATTTTCCAGTCTTCATACTTCGTCATATCTCCTAGGTTGGGAACCCTCGGCCAGCGGTGCTTGAGCACCTCCGACGGAAAGGGTTCGATTTCTGAAAAGGCGACTGGCGTCCAGCCAAGTTTCTCCCAGGCTACGGAGGCCGCCTCGATGCCTGAACAAACCGACAAGTATCTCATACGTGTACCGGCTTTCTCTTTGCCGAGTAGCCTTTGAATCCCGTGGCTTTACGGAGAAGCGCCTTGGCTTTGGCCGCCTCCGATCCTTTCGGCTGGGTGCCGTGGATAAGGAGGGCGAAGGACTTCTCGTTGTCGCCGTGGGCGAGGGTGTCATCGTGGTCGATTTCAAGGCCACGGATGTTTGCCTCCGATTCACTGAAGGCCACATAGGCGGTTTTGAGGTTGTGCTTCTCGGCCAGATCGTCGTGGGTTCCGCCAAGGCTTGCGGTCAACCGCAAGTTTGACGGAATTTTGTCAAGACGAGCCAGCCAAAAAGGAATTGCTTTGGTGTAGGCGTAAAAACGGATGTGCGGATTGCGGACAGCCGTTTCCAGCCAAGCGTCAAAGTAATTCTGGTTGAAGAAGTCACCCGACTCGTGAATGCGAACCAGGGTGGTTTTCTCGGGAAGCGAACGACAAATTAGGTCGGCCATCTCCAAAGTGGTCTTGCGGAAGAGCAGCCTAAAGTTGTGCCAGCGTGAGTTGCGGGCATTCTTATGTTGGGCTTCCGCCGATGCCGAAAAACATCGGAACCGACAATGCGCCCCATCCACAATTTTGCCGGTCAGAGGGTTGGCTTTTGACAAACACTCCTTGGCAAAAGGGCAGGTGTGCCCAGCGGGAAGGTTAAAGATCAGCGTGGTCTTGGGCAGTTTGCCGTTGCCTCGACTGGTCTTAAGCAACTCGCTCACTTGATGGTCTTGCCTTTCGAGGGCAGTTGGTGGATGTAATCGAGCATCCAGACGGAGATCTTTCGCTCGATGACCTCGAGGAAACTGGGGGCGACGCGGGTGAATTTGTGTGCCCGCTTGCTGGCCAGTTCCAATGCCAAGGCCTTGCACTTGCTCTTGTTGAGAAGGCTCAAAGCGTCGGGATGGGTTGTGCCCTAAAGGTGGCGAAGGTCTGCTCGGTGTAGCATCCTTCAACCAAGGTTGCGGGTTCCTTGACCCCGAGTTCCGCCAGAACCTCGATGAGCTTATGCACATCCAAGTCCCGCCGTCTTCCGTCGGAAGCTTTGATGACCCAATGGTTTCCTTCGAAGACGCAGTTGCCCGTTTCTTCGTAGGATAATTTGAGAATGGGGAGAACGGACTCCCGCACTTTTTCGGCATTGTTGCGTTTGCTGGTGGCCTCGCCGAACAAGTCGATCTGTTCGGTTGTCGGTCGTGGCACCAAGGTTGATACTTTCATGTTTTCCTTTCTGTTTTTGGTTTCTTTCTGATGGCGTCCAGTTCTTGGAATAGGCGTAACGCACACTCTCGTGGTTGACGCCCCAAGTTCTGGCAATCTGGTAAATCCGCATGCCCGATTCGTATTGCCGTTTCCACTCGCCCCATCGGTCTTTGACGGCTTCGACAAACCGGGTGTATTTCTTCCTGCCGTTTTTGGTGAAGGCGGGAAGGTAGTTGGAACGGATATGAACTTCGGACTTGAGCTGTTCGGCCAAAGCTTGGGTGGCTTTGGCATAGGTCTGGAAATCCCTTTCCAGTTTGAACATCAAAGACTGAAGGTTGTGGACGGTGCTTTGAAGACTGGTGATCCTTTCGGTTAGGATGGGAACCGCCGACTCTTCGACGAGGGCTTTGGTGTAAGGATCTAGCTTAGTCCCCACAATAATCCCTTCCGACATAGTGTTCGTGAGCCATCTCGTTGAGCAGACACCCTTCCTGGTAGGTTAGGGCGTCAAGCTGTTCGTCGGTGAGGGGCTTGCCGTCCTTGAAGGTGGCGGCGTCGAACATAGCGTCGGCGAAGTCGGGGTAGTCCCGAGTATCCACGTTGTCGATGGACAAGCTGGATCGGTCGACTTCCTTGCCGTCGATGAAGATCCGATGGGTGGAGGTTCTCATCGCAGGGGGTGCTCGTCCCGCCAGTCCATATCCTCAAGCTCCTTCGCCCAATCCTCTTTGGCGTGGTCTTGTTCGATGCTCTGGATGGTGTCCCAGCGGGGATCGTTTTCTGGCAAATCTCTTGGAGAAGGTTTCATTGTTTGAATCTACTGTCAGGTCTAGGCAACTTATTGTCAAGAATAAGTTTTAAAGCAAGAAGCTCGGATTTCAGCTTGGCGTTTTCTTCCCGAATGTGTTGGGTAGCCGTGCTGTAATACTCTTGCCGTGCCTCGTCGGCCACTTGAGCCGACATTCTGCTTCGCCATTCTCCGTAGGTGATTCCACTCATT
>Ga0194129_10000576_pt1 | contig 69281 bp, 59 predicted proteins | sample TA2KigCa35mmetaG_FD_150862 | JGI IMG/M metagenome (GOLD analysis project Ga0194129, IMG submission 150862) | Freshwater microbial communities from Lake Tanganyika, Tanzania - TA2015038 Kigoma Deep Cast 35m | ecosystem: Environmental > Aquatic > Freshwater > Lake | place: Tanzania: Lake... | reverse complement strand
AGTGCCCGTGTGGCTGATCATGCTCTCACATCAGCTATTGATCGTAGACTTGGTGGGCCGTTACCCCGCCAACTATCTAATCAACCGCACGCCCATCCATTACCGCCGAAGCTTTGATATAAAATTGATGCCAACTCTATATAATATGGGGTATTAATCCAAGTTTCCCTGGGCTATTCCCCAGTAATGGGTAAGTTGCGTACGTGTTACGCACCCGTTTGCCGGTCGCCAGCATCTGTATTGCTACAGACCTGCTGCCCCACGACTTGCATGTATTAAGCCTGCCGCTAGCGTTCATCCTGAGCCAGGATCAAACTCTCCATTGTAAATAATGTAGAATTGATTGCTCAAATTCTCAAATGTAAATTAGCGTCTTACCTTACCTCTGATCGATACAAGATCGATCATTTGAGTGTTACTGCTTTCCCAACTTTCAAAGATCTTTCAGCGTTTTGCGCTGCCCGTTTTTTAACGGGAGTGCAAAGTTAGCCAGAATTAGTTATTTGACAAATTTATTTTTCAACAAAAAGTGTTGAAAAACCGTGTTTTATGAAGAAGAAAGAACTAGCTTTTTTTCAAGCGGACTGCAAATATAGCGCCTATTGGTGATACCCGCAAAATTTAGTTGAACTGTTTTATAAAAATGGTGCCGTCATTCGGATAGCAAACATCCACCAAATACAGTCCATGTGCGGGCGCAGAGAAATCTGCTCGGGTGCTGTCATGCGATTGTAAAATCGATAAAAATTCTTCTGATCCCATTTTGCCCCTTCCAACACGGACCATGGTCCCAACCAGCGCCCTGACCATCCCTCTTAAAAACCGATTGCCTTCTACTTCCATCTGGTGGCCCTGTGGGGTCGCTATCCACCTGCACTCGGTAATGCGACAAAGATGCGTACCGACCTGGGAACCTCGCTTAGCGAAGGTGCTGAAATCGTGTTCACCCAAAATGAGCCGTGCCGCCTCATTCATCGCATCCAGGTCCAACGGATAGGGATAAAACCAAGCCCGCTCTGATAAGAAAGGATTCTTTTTATTGTATAATTCGTAACGGTACCGACGACCTATCGCCTGAAACCGGCTATGGCTGCCGGGTTGCACTTCTGCAATGCCCGTAAGTGCAATATCCTGCGGCAGTATCGCATTCACGTGGTATACCAAATCCACATTCAAATCTCCTTGAAAATCAAAATGATAGACATTTTTAAGGGCATGAACCCCAGCATCCGTTCGGCTCGATCCTGTTAGCACAACCCGCTGCCGGAGATAGGTCGCCATTGCCTGCTCGATTTCTTCCTGGATGGTTCGGGCATTTTCCTGCACCTGAGAGCCGGCATACCGCGTCCCTAGATAAGCAGTGGTAATAAAATAGGTGGACATGCTACTTGTTGGCCGGATTTCGTATCGGATATTTTACCCATTTGTCGATCTCTACAATTATCGTATCTGTTTTCCCTTTCCCGGGTCGCTCAAAATAAATACGGGCCAAATACGTCTCGTCTTCATAAATGTTCAGGTAACTGATAAGAGGAAGCAGAGAACGTATGGATGTGGTTGGTGGCGCCGGGTTCACGGGTGAAGCAGAGGCAGAAGGCTGGGGTTTTGTTTGCTTTGCCGATTGAGAAGAAGGGACAGACGGTGAAGATTTTGATGAAGGCGGCGTAACCGATGCTGTGGGTTTTGGCGAGGGCGGTGTTGCAGATGGCGCAGCCTTTGGTGAAGGCGCTGGCTCCCAAAGACTACCCTGAATGACCGTCATATCGTTGCGGTCCATCAGGATCCACTCTCCCCGCTCTGCTTTGCGGAGGTAGAATCCGCGGTCGCGATTCAACCCCTCAATGCGATAACCAGTCTGCACACTTCCAGCACCAGGAAATCCAACAACGACGTCAATTGCCGATTCCATGATGGAGGATATCATTAAAAACCCACCGGGTGTTGAAGAAATCACGTTCCCATTATACTTGATGAAAAAAGGCTGTTGCGACTCCGCCTCAAAAAAAGCAAAATGCTGTGCACGAGCACTGATCATGAGCATGATCATCATGCACGCACAATAAAACAATACGGTACTCCTACGACGCATGAAACAAATTTATCCAAATCCGAGAATACCTCATATCCCATCCACCACTCATCACAATTAAAATCCTGCACAATCTACGCATTGGTATATTTGATTCCTAAAATCATCGGATCACCATGAAGAAAATACTTTTTATTGCGCTGTGGATCTGCTCAGAGCATGTTCAGGGGCAGCAGCTTGCCGACACCAGCTGGAAATCCATCCCCCGCTACACCCCCGCCCGCGTCAATAACCTGGTGCATACCAAACTCGACCTGCGGTTCGACTACCAGCAATCGCGCGTAATGGGAAAAGCCTGGATCACCCTCCAACCTCATTTTTATCCAACGGATTCATTGCGGCTGGATGCAAAGGGAATGGACATTCATGAAATTGCACTCCTGCATACCAACGGATCCAAACAACCCTTACAGTACACATACGATCAACAGCAACTTGCTGCTCAATTGGGCAAAACCTATACCAAGCAGCAACGTTATACGGTATACATCGCTTACACCGCGAAGCCTGATGAATACGAAAAAATGATGGGCATGGATGCCATGCTCGGGGCGAAGGGACTCTATTTCATTGATCCAAAAGGAGAAGATGCATCCAAGCCTACACAAATCTGGACACAAGGTGAAACCGAATCCAGTTCTGTGTGGTTCCCCACCATCGATCAAACCCAACAAAAAACAACACAGGAAACTATCCTCACCGTTCCCGATCCATACGTCACCCTCAGCAACGGCAAACTCATCTCTCAAAAAAAGAATGCTGATGGAACGCGGACCGATTATTGGAAAATGGAGCTTCCTCACTCCCCCTATCTGTTCTTTGTAGGCGTAGGTGATTATGCCGTTATTAAAGATACCTGGAAAGGAAAAGAGGTCAACTACTACGTCGAAAAAGAATATGGCCCTGTGGCCCGAAAAATTTTTGGCCATACTCCGGAAATGATGACCTACTTCTCGCGCATTACCGGCGTCGAATACCCCTGGGTCAAATACAGTCAAATCACCGGCAGGGACTACGTTTCAGGGGCCATGGAAAATACGACGGCTACCCTGCACCAGGAAGGTGCCCAACAAGATGCACGGGAGCTGACCGACGGCAACATTTGGGAAGGAACCATTGCTCACGAACTCTTTCACCATTGGTTTGGAGATTACGTTACAGCCGAAAGCTGGAGCCACCTTACCCTAGCCGAATCATTTGCAGATTACAGCCAAACCCTGTGGAATGAATACAAATACGGAAAAGATGCCGGAGATGAAGAAAATTTCAATGGCATGCAGGCTTACCTGCTTGGCAACAATGCCAAAAAAGATCTGGTGCGTTTCTTCTACTCCAACCGCGAAGACATGTTCGATGCCGTGAGCTACTCAAAAGGGGGAAGAATTTTACACATGCTGAGGAACCATCTGGGCGACAGCGCATTTTTCAAAGGATTGAATACGTATTTAACAACCCATAAATTCAAATCAGCTGAGGCGCATCACCTGCGATTGGCGCTGGAGGAAACGAGTGGTCAGGACCTCACCTGGTTTTTTAATCAATGGTATTTTGGTAGCGGTCACCCAAAATTGGACATCACCTACCAATACATCGATTCATTGAAATCCGTTCGCGTCATCGTGAAGCAAACACAAAACACCGGAAAAATTTTCCGTATCCCTACTACAGTCGATGTCTACAACGGAATCTCAAAAAAACGACATGCGGTGTGGATCGAAAAAGCGATCGACACCTTGCAATTTGCTGTTCCCAGCAAACCTGAGCTGATCAATTTTGACGGCGATAAAATACTGCTGGCAGAGAAAAAGGAAAACAAAAGCCTGGATGCTTACATTCACCAATACCGATTTGCAGGCCATTACCTGGATCGCAGAGAGGCAGTGGATTTTTGCGGAAGGAAACTGGACGATCCAAAGGCTGTCGCATTGCTCAAAGACGCCCTTACCGATCGCTACGAGGGCATCCGAAAATTGGCCATCGGCAAATTGGATGTGAAGCGGGATGCTATCAAGAAAGCTGTTGAATCCGCCGTGATCGATCAGGCAAGAAGGGAAAAAGATCGTCCGACAAAATCCAGCATGATCAGCTGGTTAGGAAATACCAAGAACGATGCCTATCGTAGTTTCTATCTGTCCAATGTTGACGATTCTTCCTACTCCGTTTCCGGTGCCGCACTGGAAGCGCTGTTCAAAATCGATTCAACCGAAGCAACTGCAGTAGCCAAACGATTATCGCAGCAGAAAAGCAAGGGACTGCTTGACGCTGTTATCAACCGCATCCTCATTGCATCAGGAGATCAACAGATGCTGGACCGGATCATGACGCGTTTTTCTGAAATGCCGTTGTCCAATGATAAATTCATGATGCTGCAACAGCTTTCTGAAATTGCAGCATCGGTTAACGATGATGAAAAAGTGAAAAAGATGTTTCAATTGATCATCGGATTCCGCGATCAACTGCCGTCGTCCATTAAAGAACAAGTACTGCCCTACGTCAACAATTTTATTTTACAGGGCATGATCAATAAGATGAAAACCTCGGGCAGGACCGAACTCGCAATAGCACTTGAGGCTTCAATGAAACAGTAAATTCGATTATTGCAGTTGATAGGCGACAACATTATTTTTATAGAAGGTGGGCACATAGACCACCTTCTTTTTTTTGTCGTATCCAATATCGGCAGCATTGATTTTTTGTGCACGGGTATCCAACAACAACTTTTTCTCTCCTTTCAGGTTCACGTGCCAGATGGCACCGGACCAACACGAGACTAAAAAATTTTCCTCGTCAATTTGTTCTATTCCGTCTGTCCCCCCTTCCATACCATCGGCAATCAGCAGGCGCTCTTTGTCTTTGCCCAACTTGTACAACCCTCCGGCGTCGGTGAAGTAGAGGGTGCGATCGGTGAACAATACTCCATTAGGACCCTTCAACTGATCTAGGTATACTTTTGAATCTAGCTTCGAACCATCGATCTTGTGAATCTTTTTTGTTTTGGAATCGGATACATAAATATTGCCCTGCTTATCGACTGTCAAATCATTCAGCGCCTGCGCTCCTTCGATGTACACTTTTTTGACTACTACGGCTTTTGTTGGTTCAATGATGGCAACCGAATCGATATCGGCTACAATCAAAAAATCCTGAAACATGGCCATCCCTTTGGGTGCGTGAAGACCTGTAACCCAATAGGGACTGAGCACGCGTCCCGAGGGAAGCATGATCGAAATGGATCCCTTCCCGTCTTTGTCCCACGCCCCGCCTTCCATGTTCGCAACATACAACCGATTGAATTTTACATCATAATAAACCGATTCCGGAGTACGCAAGGTGGTGTCAGACGACCACAACTGCGTCAGGCTCTGAGCACTAGCAATCAGGATGTTCAGCGTACAGAGCATGAGAAAAAATAACCGTTTCATAATATGAGTTTTATCGTTCAATGTTAAATGCACGAGTTTCAATAGACGTGGATCGTCCTCCGACTATTTCTTCTACCAACTTGCCAGTGCCTGCAGCAAGGGATATCCCAAGCATACCGTGTCCACCTGCCACCACGAGATTGGAATAGCGGGAAGAACGACCAATATACGGCAATCCATCGGTGCTGAGGGGGCGCCAACCAAACCATATCTGTTCTTTTGTTGGAAACTCAACTGGGAGGTTCGGAAAATACGATTGTGCCGCTTTAAAAATTGCTGCTGCGCGTTTCATCAGTAACGGGGAACCCATTGCGCTGATCTCCATCGTTCCTCCCATGCGCAGATCGTTTCCCACGGGAGTCATGGCTACACGGTCGTCTACCAAGATAGATGGATAATGCAGATTGCGCTCCACCCCTTCAAATGTCATGCTGTACCCTTTCCCGGCTTGCATCAGTAAATTGAATCCCAGCATCTTGGTCAACTCTGGCATCCAGGAGCCCGCTGCCAGAACCAATTCATCGCAGCTGATTTCTCCTTTGTCGGTCAATACCCTTGTAACGGAACTTGCGGATGTTTCTATGCCCGTGATGGAGGTATTCAGGTGAAAGGTTGCTCCACTCTTCACTAAATGATGATGCAAAACCTGCATGAGCTGACCGGGATGGACATGGGCATCGAACGGATACCACACCCCACCTCGAACGTTGACTTCAACCTCCGGTTCCATGTCCTGGACCTCGCTGGCCGATAACAAACGGGTTTCAATGTTCAATGCTGCAGCATCGCGTGCCTGTTCAATTTCATGGTGCTCGGTGGTGGCCGATTTATACAGCATCAGGCATCCCGTTTCTTTCATCTGAAAATGATCGCCTAATTCCATGCGCAGTTCAGAGGTGAGTGTTCTGCTCAATTGTAAAATGGCATGGAGATGCGGGATATTCTTCTCCATCGTGGCCCTGCCGGATTTTTTCCAAAAGGTCAATCCCCAACGAATCAGATCCATGTTCAATCGGGGCTGAATATAAAAAGGCGAACTGGAACTGAGCATCCATTGCAACCCTTTTGCAATGATTCCCGGGGATGCGAGTGGAATGAAATGACTGGGACAAATATACCCGGCATTGCCATAGGAGGTTCCCTCTGTCATATTACCGCGGTCAATCACAACCACATCATGCCCCGCTTTCGTGAGGTAATGGGCACAGCACATCCCAATGATTCCCCCGCCTGCTATGACTATTTTCCCCATGTCAATTTTTTGATCACCTCAATTTCTTCCTGCTTGTATGGCGTTCCATCTTTTCTGAACACATCGTGGAACCAGAGTTCCGGTTCAGCCCCACTGGGAATGGGTTTACCCCATTGATAGATCGTATTGCTTTTCCCGGCTACGAGTCCCCAGTTGATCGCTCCCACTTTATACTTTTTGAAAACGGGGAGGCAATCCTGAAAGGTACTGTTGCGCGTGCGAGCCATGTATTCGGTACAAATGAGCGGTCGACCTGTTTTCATTTTTTCAACAATCTCTTTTTCCAGATTGACCGCATCATTGTAATTATGAAAAGTGATCACATCGGAATGGGTCAACACATACTCATTAAAGGTTGCATTATCGTACCAGGTTCCTGAACTGATGGGCTGAGCGGGGCGAACAAACCATGCCCATTCAAACATATTCTTCAAGAGCTCAAATGATGTCAATCCATACCCACTGTTCCCGGGTTCATTATACAGATCCCACATCAAGATCCGTTTGTCGTCTTTGAATGCAGACAAAACATCTTTTACATATGCTTCCAGGATGTTCCACCGAAGGGGATTATCGTGAATGGCAATTGTCGGACTCCTCACCCATCCGCTGTTGTGCACACCGGGTCGTGGTGCGGGCTGTTTTCCGGGATACGCATCGGGATTCCAGCAATCGTCCAGGATGGTGAACAGAATTTTAATTTTATGTTTTGCCGCAATGAATAAAAAATCATTCATCCGCTTTTTAAATCCACTGGGGTCGACCTGCCAGGCAATGTCGTGCAAATAGACCCGCATCGTGTTCATACCGATGGCTGCTGCCCAACCCAATTCTTTTGAGATCGTTTCCGGATCAAATGATTCGGCCTGCCACATTTCCAATTGGTTGATGGCAGAGCTGGGAAGAAAATTGGCGCCGACCAACCATGGCTGTTGCGCATACCATTGATTGGCCTTCTCCGCAGTCCAGATCGCCGACTGTGCGTTACAAAACTGAACAGCTGCCACCAGCGCCAAGAGCAACATGTATTTTTTCATACAACTCATTTTTTTCAGACACTACTTATTTGATTCGAATGATTTGTTTTTTGCCGGGCTGCAGTTCCCAGGTTTTGGTTTCATAGACGAGTGTAGTAGGGATTTTGCCATCGGAATGGACCTCCACGGATTTTAGTTTTCCCTGCTGCCAGCTCAAATCAACGGTATACCCTCCTCGTGCTTTGAGTCCGGTTGCATTGCCGGTCGACCAGTCCCTTGGCAACGCCGGTAGCAAACGAATCTCGCCGTCATGACTTTGCATCAGCATTTCCGTGATGCCAGCAGTGGCTCCAAAGTTTCCATCGATCTGAAACGGCGGGTGCGCATCCATCAAATTGGGATAGGTGCCTCCGCCCGACATGCGTGTTTCATTTTTATCTCCCGGATAATAGGTCATTATTTTTTTGATCGCATCGTATGCCATTTCACTGTTGCGCAGTCGGGCCCACAAACCAATCTTCCAGGCAATGCTCCATCCAGTCCCATTGTTGGTGCGCAATTCTAACGAACGCTTGACGGCTTTTACCAAATCTGGCGTAGTGTTCATCGTGATCGAACTTCCTGGGTATACGCCAAACAAATGAGAGATGTGCCGATGTTTGGGATCCGCATCTTCCCAGTCGTAGTACCACTCTTGCAAGTTTCCTTTCTTCCCAATTGTATAGGGATGCAATTGCTCCAATGCTTGCTGAAGTTGCTTGGCAAATGCATCATCCTCATGCAAAAGATCATTCGCAGCAATGGTTTGTGCAAATAACTCCCGGATCATGGCCAGATCAGCAGTCGCTCCATACAACACAGCACCCTTGAAGCCGTTGCCTGTGATAAATTCATTTTCCGGAGAAGTTGCCGGAGCGGTTACCAACTTACCCTTCTGATCCCGTATCAAAAATTGTAAACAAAACGTTGCAGCTCCTTTCATGATGGGATAAGCTTTGCTGCGTAAAAAATTGACATCGCGTGTAAACAAGAAGTGTTCCCATAGATGCGTGGCAAGCCATGTGCCGCCCATGGTCCAATTGGCCCATACCGGTTGACCCTTCCCAAAATCTCCCACCGGATTGGAGATCGCCCACACATCGCTGTTGTGATGAGCCACCCATCCATCCAAGCCATAAAATGTTTTGGCAGTAACAGCGCCTGTCGTACTCAGGTGTTCTAAAAATCCAAAAAGTGATTCATGCATTTCCGACAGATTGGTTGTTTCTGCCGGCCAGTAATTCATTTCTGTGTTGATATTGATGGTATAGTTGCTGCTCCAAGGGGGACGAACTTGTTCATTCCAAATTCCTTGAAGATTTGCAGGAATTCCAGGTGTGCGAGAGGAACTAATCAGTAAATACCTACCAAATTGATAATAAAGTTCAATCAATCCATTGTCGCTTCTCCCCGCTGCAAAATCTTTCAGTCGCTTATCGGTCGGCACATCTGAACGATGCTCACCACCCAACAAAAGTTGCACGCGTGAATAATATTTCGAAAAATCATTCCTGTGTTCATCCCAGATGCGCGCAAATGAAACTCCTTTTATTGAACGAATACGATTTTGAACTTCTTTCCATTCATCTTTTCCGGCTGATGCAGGATTCTTATCGTATCCATTGAAACTGGTGGCAAGTGATACACAGACTACCAATACAGATGCATCGCTTACATTCAATGCAGAGTCGGTTGTTGTAACCTTGCCATCCGTTTGAATAACACTCAGCTGTGCAGCATAACGCATGGAACGTGATAAGTCAAATAGAACCGATTTTGGAATGGGTCCTCGATAAACTGGTTCCGCCAATGATGGAGCAATTCCTCTCATACTCAATGTATTTTTAAATGCAGCAAATGCATTCAATTCGGCTTCCGTTCTGTATGGAAGAAGACTGTTCATCTGAAAGCCAACATTCATTTTACGTTTTCCTTTTGACTGCATCCGAATAAACAGAAGTTGATGTGGATGCGAAACAAAGTACTCGCGCGTATACAATGTACCATCGGCCTCATAATCTAAACGGGCAATGCCATTTTCCATATCCAATGACCTCCGGTAACTGATAGGATCTTTGGAGTCGGTCATGATCATGAGGTTCCCCACTGGCTCATATGAAGCGGAGTACTTGCCCTGAATGAATCGAGTAAGGCTATCTGCTAATTTGTAGTTCTCACTGAACAATGCTTGTCGAATTAGCGGCAAGTAGTTTTTTGCAGTGGGATTCATATTGGGATCAACCGGATATCCGCTCCAGAGGGATGATTCATTCAACGAAATGCGGTCCACCGAAGTACCGGCATAGATCATGGCACCAATGCGACCGTTTCCAATTGGAAGGGCTTCTTCAAAATAAGCAGCTGGTCGATCAAACCATAATTCATGATTCGCTTGTTGAGAAAATGCTATCTGAGCAATCCAAACGAACAATAGAAATAATCGGCAATGCATGAGAACGTTTTAAATTACTTGAAAACCGTGAGCATAGGGGTCAACCTGAGGATCAATCGAAATGGTGTTACGTCCATATACTTTCGCCCATCCTTGAATGGAGGGACGAATGGCGGGTTTCCCTTCGACTACTACTTCTTCTTCAATACGACCCACAAATGTGCTTCCGATGATGCTTTCGTGTATGAATGCGTCACCTTTCTTCAACCTGCCGCGCGTGTACCACTGTGCCATGCGGGCGCTGGTGCCGGTTCCGCAGGGAGAGCGATCGATGGCCTTGTCGCCATAAAACACCGCATTTCGTGCAGTAGAACGTGCATCCAGTACTTCTCCACACCACAAAATGTGGCTGCATGAATGAATGCTCGGATTCTGGGGGTGTACAAACGAATAGCGCTCATTGATGTTGTTTCTGAGCGTTCGGGCCATGCTCACCAATTGATCAGCAGTATGGTGCTGCAATCCCTTGAAATTCTGTTGCACATCTACTATGGCATAAAAATTTCCACCATAAGCAACGTCTACCGTTAGTTCACCGAGAACGGGACAATCAACGGACAAGTGCTCTTGATCCAAAAATGCGGGAACATTGGTCAATTTCACATAACTGACTTTTTCGCCCTCCATACCGTATTCGATATCCACCAAACCAGCAGGCGCTTCCATTTTTATTTTGCCTGGAGTTTTGGGCTGAATCAATCCCGACTCGATTGCTGCGGTAATGGTCCCGATGGTGCCATGCCCACACATGGGTAGGCATCCACTGGTTTCAATGAAGAGAATTGCAAAATCGTGGCGTGGATTGTGTGGAGGGTATAAAATACTTCCGCTCATCATATCATGTCCTCTGGGTTCGAACATCAGCCCTTTTCGGATCCAATCAAATTCTTTAAGAAAATGCTGGCGCTTTTCACTCATGGTATCGCCTTGCAGCGCGGGACCACCAGCCACCACCAATCGAACAGGATTACCGCAGGTGTGAGCATCCACACAATGAAATACATGTCCTCCCAATCGGTGTTCCGGACGAAAATGGTCGAGGGATAAGGGAGCAGTCAACATGGTTGTCCAAATTAACCAAAATGAACGAAATTGTGCAGATAAACCGATCGTTTATGGAGACCTACGGCAAGATCCTGTTGATTGCCATGCCCATCTTCCTTCTGCTGGTATTGCTGGAAAAATGGTATGGATGGAAAAAAGGACAGGATACGGTGAGAATCATGGATATGATTGCCTCCCTGACTTCAGGAGTGACCAACGTGACCAAGGATGTACTGGGACTCAGTGTTGCAATCATCAGCTATGGCTGGTTATACAAGCATCTGGCGATCATACACATACAAGAGGCCATATGGCTCTACATCATTGCATTTATTGCATTGGATTTTTCGGGTTACTGGATTCACCGCATTCAACACACGACCAATGTGTTTTGGAATGCACACATCGTGCATCACAGCAGCGAAGAGTTTAATTTAGCTTGTGCACTGCGTCAAAGCATCTCTGTTTTTTTTAGAATTTTTACGTTTTTCTTAATTCCAGCTGCATTGCTCGGTGTTCCGGCAAACGTGATTGCAGTAGTCGCCCCGCTTCATCTGTTTATCCAATTCTGGTACCATACGCAACACATCAGCAGAATGGGGATATTGGAAAAAATAATTGTAACCCCATCGCACCACCGTGTTCACCATGCCATTAATCCAGAGTACATCGACAGAAATTATTCTCAGGTTTTCATCATCTGGGATAAACTCTTTGGAACCTTCCAGGAGGAAAGCGATAGCATTCCGCCAGTGTATGGAATCACGCGACCAGCCGCTACTTGGAATCCGATCCGCATCAATTTTCAGCATATTTGGTTGTTGATACAAGATGCATGGAGGGCAAAAAACTGGAATGATAAATTAAAGATTTGGTTCATGCCGACCGGCTGGCGACCAGCAGATGTTGAAGAACAGTATCCTGTTTATAAAATTCAAGACGTTTACCACTTTGAAAAGTACAATCCATCATCTACCAAAGCACTTCAAACCTGGTCGTTCATTCAAATTTTTCTGATCCTGTTGTTTGTTTCGTATCTATTTGGAAACATTGCCGCCATTGGGAGTCCCGCTATGTTCTACTACGGCCTTTTCATTTTCCTGTTTGTCTACGCAATGACCGAACTGATGGATGGAAGCAAGTGGGCTCCAGGATGGGAAGCTTTGAAATGCTTTACCGGAATTTATCTGGCTTACACTACAGGGGGTTGGTTTGGTGCAGAACAGTACATCCCCTACATCCACTACTGGATCTTCGGCTACTTGTTGCTTTCGATGTACCTATCGATTAGCTTATCCATCAATCGAAGCGTGAGTGTTCCTTCGGAGAGCAGCACATCGTGAAATTTTCGAACGTCAAATTTTTCACCCAACGCTTGTTGTGCGCGTTTGCGCAGTTCTTTGATTTTTAGTTCCCCCATTTTATATGCCAGTGCTTGTCCCGGCCACGCGATGTAACGATTGACTTCCGTGTTGACTTCGTGCAGCGAAAGTGCGGTGTTGCTGGCCAGGTAATCAACAGCTTGCTGTCGGCTCCATCCCTTTGCATGCACTCCAACATCGATCACCAATCGGCAGGCCCTCCACATATCATAGGTGAGCTGTCCGAACTGGCTGTACGGATCTGTGTAGAGTCCTATTTCATATCCCAACGATTCTGCATACAGTCCCCAGCCTTCGCCAAATGCATTCACATATAAATTCCTACGAAAAGAGGGAAGATTTTCCATCTCCTGCGTAAGCGACATTTGAAGATGGTGTCCGGGTACGGCTTCATGAAGGGTCAATGCCTCCAGTGTATACAGGGTTCTGGATGGAAGGTTATACAGGTTCACCCAATAATGACCCGCCCGCGTGCTGGCAATGGGCGATGGAGAATAGCGTCCGGCGGTGTAGGTAGGGGCAATCGCTTCCGGAACCGGTTCCACACCATAGGGCTGGCGGGGAAGTCGCCCAAACAACTGCGGTAACTTCCCATCAATTTTTTTTGCAATGAACGATGCCTCTTTCAGCAACTCCTCACCTGTTCTTGGATAAAAGCGCGGGTCGGTGCGCAACGATTGAATGAACTCCTGTAACGATCCTTTGAAGCCTACTTTTTCTTTCACTGCCAACATCTCGGCTTTGATGCGCTTTACTTCAAGGAGTCCGATAGCATAAATGGAATCATACCCCAGATCCGTAGTGGTAAAATGCGCTACACGATCTTGATAAAATTTGAGGCCTTCAGGAAAGTGAGAAACACCCGGTGTTTTCGGAGCTTTAGGAAGGTATTCGGTTTCAAAAAACGTCTTGACTGCTTGATAAGCTGTTACCACACGATCCATGATGGAACGCTTTGCCTCTTGCTGTATAACCTGCCATTCTTCTTCGGAAATTGCAGTGGGACGTTTTGCAAATGGTTTCCAAAAGGCTGATTGCTCTGGTGAAGAAACAATATACACTTCGTAGGTGTTGCTGAAACTCTTCACTACATCAACAGGTTGTGCGATACCCAGTTGAAGTCCCTCCCGCATCAATTTAAAATGTTCTTCCATGTACCGGGGAAGATCTGCGTACCGCTTCAGCAGCTCTTCGGCATCTTTTTTGGTTCGAATCTGTTGATTGGACATACCGGCGACTTGCGTATGGAATCCGCCTTCCGACAAAATAGGATTCAGGTACGATTTGAACCGGTATTCAGAAATTTCATCTTCAAAACTATAGAGTAAGAGTTCGGCATTGATCTCATCGGCAACATTCAATTCCGATTTGGGAATCGAACGGATCTGTTGATCCAGTACACGGTAAAAGTCATGACTACGTCTGGATTGATCATCCGTGTGCAATCCCAATGGAAAGCCTGAAGAACCCTGCAACTTTCGCTGATCAATTCGAAAACTGTCGATTTGACGAAGTGCCTGTTTCAGCGATGGATGAACAGGCTCAGGTGCTTGTTGTGCAATCGCAGAAATGAGTGAACAACAACACAGCAAAAAGAAAACGCTTCTCATTCGATTGTTCGATTGACGTTCAGAGGGTTTGCAGCTTTTAATTCATCCGGCAGTAATTCATCGGGGAAGTTTTGAAAGGCAATGGGGCGAGCAAAGCGACGGATGCCATCGGGACCAACCGAAGTGAATCGGGAATCGGTAGTTGCCGGAAAGGGTCCCCCGTGCTGCATAGCCTGACACACTTCCACACCCGTGGGCACTCCATTGAATATGATGCGTCCGCATTTTTGTTGGATAATGGACAGCAATTCCCCCTGTTCTTTCAATTCAGCAGCGGTAGCAATCACCGTTGAAGTGAGTTGCCCATCCAGAGATGCCGCAACTCGTTTCATTTCTGTTGCGTCGTTGCATACCACGATCAACGATGCAGGGCCAAATACTTCTTCCTGCAGGATGGTGTTTTCCAAAAAGTTTGAAGCAGTTACCGAAAGCAAGAGGGGTGTACAATTTTTTGCAGTGGGTTTTCTGCTGTTCTCCGTCAGTACGGTGATCCCTTTTTGAGTCATGGCCCGAGATGCGCGCTGTTCATAGGCTTTCGCAATGCCATCGTGCAGCATCTTTCCTTCTGGGATGGCATTCATGCGCATGGCAAGTTGCTCCTTGAACCGATGAAGTGCAGGCGTATCCAACCCAATGATGATTCCGGGATTGGTACAAAATTGTCCCACCCCTAAAGTAATGGAGTCGGCATACTGTTGTGCGATTGCGTCAACATCTGCAGAAAGTTGTTGGTTGAAAAGAAATACGGGATTCACGCTTCCCATCTCAGCGAATACCGGGATGGGCTGCTTGCGCTGCTGCGCCCAATTGAAGAGTGCCATGCCACCTGAATACGATCCTGTGAATCCGACTGCCTGGGTGTGCGGATCTTTCACCAGTGCCTCTCCAACAGAGAACGATGCACCGTGCAGGTGAATGAATACATCTTTTGGAAGATGATGAATTTCCAAAGCACGTGCAACAGCCTGTGCAACACATTCGGAAGTCTCCGGATGAGCAGGATGCGCCTTGACCACTACACTGCATCCAGCTGCGAGTGCACAGGCGGTATCACCACCGGCAGTTGAATACGCGAATGGAAAATTACTGGAACCGAATACCACCACAGGTCCCAGAGGGGTCATTGTTTTTCGGATATCGGGACGGGGAGGAACACGATCGGGTGATGAAGTGCATATGCTCACGTTGAGCCAATCACCTCGTTCGCATGCAGCGGCATAACTGACCAACTGGTGCATCGTGCGCGCACGCTCGTTTTTGAGTCGGCCTTCCGGCAAATGGGTTTCGCGCATGGCGATTTCAATGAGCCGGTCGCCTAATGCTTCAATTTCTTTGGCGATGGTTCGCATCAAGGCTGCGCGTGTGGACAGTGAAGTTTTTTGAAAGAGCTTGAACGCATTGCACGATCGGTGCATAGCATCCTCCACTTCCACCAAGGTTGCGTCTTTGAACATGGAAAAATTTTTAGGGGTCAGATTTGAGGTCGGTTCGATAATGCAGTTTGAATGATGCCTAAGATGCGCTGGCGTTCATCCCCCACCAGTGGGAGTCGAGGCGCACGCACATATTCCGAACCGATACCGGTTTGGGTGGCTGCTAATTTTATGTACTGCACCAGTTTAGGATGTATATCGAGTTCCAATAAGGGCATGAACCAGCGATAAAGTTGAATGGCCTCTTCCAGTTTACCTGACTTAACCAAGTTATACAGGACTACCGTTTCTTTTGGAAAGGCATCAACCAATCCTGCAACCAGTCCATCAGCACCCAGCGCCAGTTCTTCAACAGTAAGGGTATCGACTCCGCAAAGAATTGAAAACCGATCTCCAAAGCGATTTTTTAGCCGCGTAACGTTTGAAACATCACGGGTGGATTCTTTGATGGCATTGATGTGGGGCAGCGCAGCAAGTTCCGAGAACATGTCCAGGGTGACCTCGATTTTATAATCGACCGGATTGTTATATATCATAATGGGAAGGTCAGTCGATTTTGCCACGTCCATAAAAAAAGCAACTGTTTCCCGATCGTCCGATTTATAGCGCATGGGGGGCAATAGCATGAGCCCATCTGCCCCCCAGGATTTTGCCAGCACTGCCTGCCGCTTGGCTTCCCGGGATGCACCTTCAGCGATGTTCATGATAACAGGAATTTTTCCGTTCAGGTAGTGGACCGAGCATTTAACCAGTTCTTCTTTCTCTTCAATGGTGATGGTGCTGGCCTCACCCAATGATCCTCCAATGATGATACCGCTTACTCCTGCTGCTACCTGAGCCGCCAGATTTTTTTCATACATCGCAAGATCAACCTTATCCTGATCATCAAAAGGAGTCAATAACGCTGGAAATACCCCTTTCCATTCAAATGAACCCATAGTACTGTATTTTTTCAAACATAATGAAATTATGGGAGTGAACTCTTCTGCCCTATCTTTAAACACAGAATTGAAGGATACCGCGTGACAGAGCAAGAACTCATACACCGATTGAAATCCGGAGACGGAATGGCTTTCCGGGAACTGGTCGAGACCAGGCAGTCGCTTGTGTTCAATACCGTATTGGGATTTCTTCAAAATCGAGAAGACGCTGAGGATGTCACCCAGGATGTGTTTGTGAAGGTTTATGAGGCCATTCAGCAGTTCAAAGGTGAATCGGCTCTCTCCACCTGGATTTACCGGGTAGCCGTCACCAGTGCACTGGAATTTCTGAGAAGAAAGAAAAGAAAGAAAAGATTTGGGTTCTTGAGTCCCCTTTTCGGTGAGGACAATCAACCCACCCTGGAATTGCCAGATTTTGAGCACCCCGGAGTAGTGCTGGATAACCGGGAAAAGGCAGGTATGCTGTTCAAGGCCATAGAGCAACTTCCTGAAAATCAGAGAATTGCCTTCTTATTGAATAAGCTGGAGGGGTTGAGTTATATCGAGGTCGCCGACATCATGCAAACCAGCTTATCCGCCGTAGAATCCTTGCTGCACCGGGCGAAGTCGAACCTAAAGGAAATCCTAAAAAAACAATACAATTTGGGCGACTAGCGCAAATTCAAATTTAAAAAAACATCTAAATTGAGTAGATATGCAAAAAAAGTACACATCCGAGGAAATCGTCAACAGTCTGGAAGGGGTGCAAAGAGCAGAGCCCTCCCCTTTTCTGTTTACCCGGGTGATGGCCCGTTTGGAAAGAGAACAATCCCGTCCAGAACTGGCCGTATACCGCTTGATCGCTCGACCTGTTTTTGCTGTTGCAATTGCCTCACTGCTCATCATTGTAAATGGGTACTTGATCATGAACCGTACAACCATTTCGCCGGCAACAGATGAACTCAGCCAGGTTGTAGCCGTGGAATACGCACAGCAAAATCACAGCAACCCTTACGAAACAAACGAACAACCCTGATGAACCAGACAACATACAAGTGGATGCTCTTCATCGTCCTGATTTTACTGATCAGCAACGTGGTCATGGCTTTTTTCCTTTTTGGAGATGAAATCAAAGGCGGGTCCAAAAAAGGAAAAGGAGAAGACATGGCGATGAAGGTCTATCGGGAAATTGGACTCGACTCCGATCAAGTAAAAGTTTTTTTATCCAGTAAGGAAGAATATTTCAAGCAAATGCGTCCAGTGTGGGGGGAAATCAAAAAATTAAAAGACAGCCTGTACCAACAAATGGAAATGAATTCTTCCGACTCCATTGTCAATGGCCTGTTAAACAGCATCACTGAGCGCAACCGCTATGCCGATTCATTCACCTATGACCATTTCAGTAAGCTGAGGGTATTGTGTACGTCGGATCAGCAAGCACGATTCGATACCATCATTCCCAAATTGATCAATCGCTCCAGAAGGCGTTGATTCGTTACAACCGTATCTGAACGCTGGTGAAGTAGTAGCTTCCATTGAATCCGAATTGCAATCCTGATCGGCTATACGGTACCTGTCCGTTTGTATAAGACGCATAGGTAGTATTCACCTTGTCGGGGTAAACATTAAAAAGATTATTGACTCCCACTGTCAGTTGCAGCCTATTCAGCAATTTATAGCCAATCAAAAGATCCATCAGTGTCTTTGCCCGGAATGTTTGTCCCCTATGCGGAATTCCAGCGGGCTTCTCCCACGCGGTGACTGCTCCAAAGCGTGTAACCCTTAGATTGAGTAATAACTTAGCATACGTATATTCAAGATTGCCGATGATTTTTTGCCGGGGCTGTGCTGTTGTGATCAACCCAATGCTAATGGTATCAATCAACCGGACGGGCACCGATGCATCGGAAACAAGTTGCTTTGGAGGATTTTTTTCGCTGGTGATTACCGTGCTGGTCATGGCGAGTGCTGCGCTCACCAATAATTTTCCTGATGTTTTGAATTCTTGTTTGTACGACAATACGAGGTCCAGTCCTCTGGTCGACGTATTGATATGATTGGTAAAGAATGCGATTTCCCTGATTCCGGTGGAAGGGGGAAAAACCGTTTGTAGAATGGGGATAGCAGGACCCACTGGAAGAACTTCAGAGATGATGATCCGATTAGCGACATTGATTTGATATCCATCTGCAGTAAATACTAGTTTTCTACCCAAGTTGAACGTAAAGCCCATGTTGTAATTCCAGCTCAATTCTGGAGCAGGCTGTGGAATGCCGATGGCATCCAGTCGCGGATCATTGGATGCCAATTGCCTGGTTTGCCGAATCAATCCATTTTGTGCATTGGAGGTAGTCTGTCCGTTAAAAACCTGTTGCAATGAAGGGGCTCTAAATCCACGGTTGATGGAGGAACGAAGGGCAATTGCTTCAGTGAGTTTCCACAGCGCTGCAATTTTCCCAAAAAGATTGCCTCCAAAATCACTGTACTGTTCATAGCGAGCGGCGGTGCTGAACATGAGCTTATCATTCACATCGGCTTCAACATCCACATAGCCTGCGATATTCCACCTGGATTGAATGGTCCGGTCTAGAATGGAAATACCCGGTCTTCCACTGCTGCCTGGCACTTTGCTCTCGGCAGTAGCGAGCGGACCAATCTCATACGAAAGCGGTTCTCCTTCCAATAATTTATACTAATCCCATCGCAGTTGAGCACCGAATGCCAGGTTGATCCATTTGAAGTACCCGGACTCTTTAATGGTCTTTGAAAAATCTAAATCGGTAATGCTTTGCTCAAACGCATTTCGTCCAACATAAAAATCAGTGGGTGAATTCAATCCCATGAATGCATTGCAGGACTCTATGGAATACAGATCAAGATGATTGTAGCCGTACCCGGTTCCCAGATCCACCTTCCAGCCATGAGCGGTATGCCGCTCGAACCCTGAGAAGAAGGAGTAGTCGGCCGTTACCCCTGGCAGTTCAGGAGTATATCCATCCGGATACAATGGGGACCCGTTGGGATCGTTTCGACGTGCGGTACGAAAGAAACTTTCACCAATGATTCGTTTGTTGGAACTGCCTCCGAAGCCGTACCATTTCCAGTTATTTTTCATGGGTACACCGAAATGAATAAACGTTTGCAACCCTTTGGTTGCATTGCTTCCAAACTTCATTACATAGGCAGGCTGATCAGTGGGCCACACTCCACGTGCATTTCGGATGCTGTCGTCGATTCGTTTATTGTCGTTATAAAACCGACCCAGGTATGGATCGGACCGATCGGTACCGTTTATACTGATGGCAGCAACCGTATAATTGAGGAATGCACCTTCTTTATTCAACCTCAATCCCTGATTGATGGACGTTGAAAATGAAAAGCCATCCCCTTTCTGCGTAATCCCCACATCGGTTTTGATCATTCCTCCAACAGCATTGGTTTTTAAGGCAATATTGATAACGCCGGCAATGGCATCAGAGCCGTACATGGCAGCTGCCCCGTCCCGAAGGACTTCTATCCGTTCAACGGCTAATGCAGGAATGGCATTCATGTCGGTCACCACTGTACCCCTACCCGGCACCAATGTGTTGCTGATGGAAGCAAATTGGTGTCGGCGTTTACCGTTGACCAGAACAAGGGTTTGGTCGGGCGACATCCCCTTCAAGCTTGCAGGATCGGCATAGTTGGCAATCCCGTTCAATCCCGTTTTTACAGAAACAAAAGAGGGAGAAGTGAACTGCGCCATTTGTGCTAAATCGATTTGACCGGTATTCAACAGTTCTCGTGAAGAAATAACATCCACTGGAACGGGACTGTTATAGTCGGACCGCGGTTTACCGCGACTCCCCACAACCAATACTTCGGATTCGTTTGTGTATATCGGTCGGATATAAATGATGTGCCAAAGGGTGTCTTGAATAGGAGCATGCAGGATGCTGTGGTACCCCACGCCGGAAATGAGAAATTTGGTGGGAGCTTCACTATTCAAGATGAATCTCCCTGCGCTGTTGCTGATTGTGCCCGATTTTCCATCCTCTGTTTGAATGGAAATATCGGATACGGGTTGTCGGGAATGCAGGTTGAGGATTTGTACCCTGATTTGCCTGATTTCCTGTGCCAACACACTGAATGGCAATAACAGGAGTAGGCTACTGATAAACAGTAAATGCCTCATTTTACTTTTTTGATTGCCGCCTCCACCAGTGGTTCCAGGACTTTGTATCCTTCTACTGTTGGATGCACACCATCGTCTGCATATTCAGCTTTCATGCCTTTGTTTTCATCGACCACTGCGCTATAGAGATCGAGATAAAAAAATTTATGTTCTTCTGCAAATGCTTTGATGGCCGCATTGAGTGCAATGACTTTATCAGCAGGTTCCAGACCGGGCCTCCATTTAAAATCTTTTGCAGGCAGCACCGAACAAATGATGATTTTAATCCCATTGGCACGCGCAAGTTGGGCAATGGATTGGATGTTGTTCAACGTACATTGCTGGTCGTACGGACCGGTATTTTGTGCAATATCGTTGATGCCAGCCTTCAGCACGAGAACGTCCGGTTGGAGGTTGAGCACATCTTCATGAAAGCGGAGCAACATTTGAGGAGTAGTTTGTCCGCTGATTCCTCTATCATAATAAGGTTTACCCGCAAAGAATTCAGGGCGCAGCCGCAGCCATCCTTCAAAAATGGAGTTGCCCAAAAATACTACGCGCTTCTCTCCTTTTTGCTTGGGCGGAACTTCGGCGTTTTGAGCAGCATACTTTTTAAAGTTGGCCCAATCCGACCAGCTGTCGTTTATTTTTTGTTGCGCAGAAGATAACAATGCAGTGGCGGTGAAGGCGACCACGATCAGTGTGCGAGTTGTTGAGTTGTTCATGTGTGGTTATTTGGGCTGCATGCGCAGAGCACCATCCAGTCGAATGGTGGTTCCGTTGATGTAATTGTTTTCAATGATGTGCCAGGCAAGTTGTGCAAATTCATCCGGATGGCCGAGTCGACTCGGATTGGGAATAGTAGCGGCCAGGGATTGCTGCACTTCTTCCGACATTGCTGCCATCAAGGGTGTCAGGAATACGCCCGGTGCGATGGCATTTACGCGAATACCAAAGGGCGCCAGTTCACGTGCTGCGGGAAGGGTCAGTCCCACAATCCCTCCTTTAGAAGCAGAATAGGCCGTCTGCCCTATTTGTCCTTCATACGCGGCAACAGATGCAGTTGAAATAATCACGCCCCGTTGCCCATCACCATCTGCATCCAAGGTCATCATCTGTTCGGTTGCAAGGCGCATCATATTAAAACTGCCGATGAGGTTAATGCGAATGAGCTTTTCAAAATGCTCCATGGGCATCAGTCCTTTCTTACCGATGATCTTGGCAGGTGTGGCGATGCCAGCACAGTTCAACAATACGCGGGGCTTCCCCAGTTCAGCAGTGATTTGTGCAGCAGCAGATTCAACGGATGCATTGCTGGATACATCGCACTGGAAGAACGTCGCACCAATTTGATTGGCTATCTTTTCGCCTGTCTCCTCGTTCATATCGATGAGCGCCACACGCATTCCTTTTTGAGCAAAAAGTCGGCAGGCCGCTGCACCCAATCCTGATGCACCCCCTGTGACCCAAACGACGCTGTTGCGTTGAAGTTCCATGATTAACGCGTGGTGAACTATCCGTAGAGTTCAAAATGGATGGATTTTTTATCCACTCCCAAGGCTTGTATTTTTTGACGCGCATCCATGATCATGTCTTTCCATCCGCACAAAAAGAAATGAGGGTTATCGCGAGGCGATTCCATCAGCTCTTGATATACCCCATGAACATATCCAACACGCATGCCTTGCCCGGGATTTTCTTCGCGCGAGAAGGTTGGGAAGTAATGAAAACCTGGAAGCTTTTCCTGCAAATCAAACAGTTCATTTAAATACAGTGCGTCTGTACGTTTTCGTGTTCCTGAAATAAGAAAAAGTTCCTTATGAGGAACATTGTTCGTGTAGATGTAATGCAGCATCGAGCGGAATGGAGCAATTCCGGTGCCGGTGCATACCATAAAAATATCGGTAGTGATTGGATCGAGAAGAGTGAAATGGCCTTGAGGACCCCGGATCAGGAATTCTGTTCCCACTGTTGCTTCATTGAACAAATAGGTTGTTCCCAGACCACCGTCCATTAATACGATCACGAGTTCAAATACATTGGTTTGATCAGGGGCAGAGGCAATGGAATAACTCCTCCATCGTTTATTGGGTTGTTCGTGAATGGGGAGATCGAGCGTCACGAATTGCCCCGGAACGAAGTCAAATTTCTCCAATTCAGGAATCTGGATCCAAAAGCGTTTGGTGGATGCTGTTTCATTTTCGATCCGAATGATCTTACCGTTCCTCCAGGGTTGTGCCGCCATGTTGAGTTGTTTGGTTTTCTAAATGTAAAAAATTATTCTTCATCCTTTACGCGAATCATGAAAATTCCGAAGACCAGCATGAGTATACCGGAATAAAGGTTTATCGATTGGTGCAGTGCGGTGGTGGCGATATATCCTACCAAAAGCACCAGTGCCACCAGGATAAAAAATACCCCGATCACAAATCCCAATTGATTGAAACGATTGAAGAGGTTCATATTAGAAGAATAGAAGGTTGAGCAAAATAGTAATCACCAGAAGTACAACGCTGATCGGTCCCACTTTTTTGTACCACATCGTTTCAGTTCCGTACACTTTTTCAGTGAGCGAATAGACCAGTCCTCTTAATTCTGCTTCCGGTTTCGGTTGGGTCATCAGGCTCACAAAGAGCGTGATAAAAAAGTTAGCGATCCAGGAGAATGAGGCGACAATGAATGCTTGTCCCATGCCGCTGCTGATTGGAAACATGGGGGCAATCCAACCCCCCTTCCCTTCTGCAAGGGTGAGTCCGTGGGTAATGGCTGCAGCGACTGTTCCCAGCAGCAATCCCCAGAATGCACCTGCGCTGGTGGTGCGTTTCCAAAACATGCCCAGCAGAAAGGTGGCAAACAATGGACCGTTCACAAAACTGAAAACGAGCTGAAGGAAATCATTGATGTTGTTATAACTCGCAGCAATGTAGGCAGTGCCGATGGAGACCAGGATGCCCACCAGGGTTACCCACCGGCCTACCCAGAGGTAATGGGTATCGGATCGGTTTTTAACGAAGTAGGACTGATAAATATCGTAGGTAAATACTGCATTGAATGCCGTTACGTTGCCCGCCATGCCACTCATGAAGGAAGCAATGAGGGCGGTGATACCAATGCCCAGGAGTCCGCTAGGGTAATAATGCGCAATCAAAGAAGGCAGGGTCATGGTATAGTCGAGTCCGCCCGATGCATCTTGCGGTATACGGTAATCGCCTGCATCGGAAGCCACTTGTGTAAGGGCAATCGCAATAACACCGGGAAGGACTACGATGATCGGCATCAGCATTTTGGGGATCGCCGCTATGATCGGTGTGCGCCGCGCTGCATTGAGATCGCGCGCAATCATTGCCCGTTGCACCACAAGAAAGTCGGTGCACCAATACCCAAACGACATCACAAAGCCCAGACCGAAAATGAGCGACATGAAATGAATGCCCATGGGATTCTCCTCCGCTTTGCCCATGTACTTCCAGGCATGCGTGAGTTCCGGCTGCAGTTGTTGTTGGATGGCCGACCAACCGCCGGCATCTTGCAACGCCACGATGACTAGTGGGGATAACCCCAATACAATTAAGAAGAATTGCAGCACCTCGTTATAGACCGCGGAGGTGAGTCCCCCTAAAAACGTATACACCATTACAATGCCCGCTGCAATCCAAATGCAGAGATCGAAGTTCCACCCCAATATCACCTCCAATAATTTTGCCAGCGCGTACAAGGAGATTCCCGAAGAGAAGACGGTCATTACCGCAAATGTCACTGCATTGAGTGCCCGGGTTTTTTCATCAAACCGAAGCGATAAATATTCCGGAACACTGCGGGCCTTGCTGCCATAATAAAAAGGCATCATGTAAACACCCAGGAAGACCATGGCGAAGATGGCCCCTACCCAGTAAAAATGGACCGTCATGATGCCGTACTTGGCCCCGGAAGCGACCATTCCCAGCACTTCCTGTGCCCCTAAGTTTGCAGAAATAAAGGCCAGGCTCGTGATCCACAGCGGGATGCTTCGGTTGCTGCTGAGGAAATCATTGCTGGAGCGGATCCTCTTTTTGATGATAAATCCAACCGCTACGACAAAAAGGAAATAAAGGAAGATGATCAGGTAATCTGCTGGATGCAAGCTCATGGGAATCGTTGAAAAGTGAATTAACGTATAAATTATGGATTTTTTGAAAAATGACTAATTTCAACGGGAAGAAATCAAACACCATGAGCCAGAAACCTTTTACGGCAGAAGAAATCAATCCATTGGGCAGTCTTGACGAATGGGAAGACGATTTGCTGGAGCGCTACCCGGATCCTGAGCAGATTGCATCGGCAAAATCAACGGAGGCCTATCGCAACTACGAAGAACCGGCCCGCGATACCGTGCGGGAATTCTACCGCTTGAATCATACCTATCAGACCTATGCATTTGTAAAAGAAAAACAGCGACAGTATTTATCCTTTGACAAAAAGGAAATGGCAATATGGGATGCATTTGAATTTCTGAATCAATTGGTGGATGATTCCGATCCCGATACCGATCTCGATCAGTTCCAGCATTTATTGCAAACTTCCGAAGCCATTCGAAGAGACGGTCACCCTGATTGGATGGTGCTGGTGGGACTCATGCACGACATGGGGAAAGTACTGTGCTTGTTTGGTGAGCCGCAGTGGGCGGTTGTGGGCGATACCTTCCCGGTTGGGTGCGCGTACTCCGACAAAATCATTTATCCTGAATTTTTCAAAGACAATCCCGACTACAACGATCCTCGCTACAATACCCAATACGGAGTCTATACTCCCAATTGCGGATTGAGGAATGTGGACATGAGTTGGGGACACGACGAATACATTTATCAGATGATGAAAGATCATCTTCCAGAAGAAGGATTGTATATGCTTCGGTACCACTCATTCTATGCATGGCACAGAGAAGGCGCTTACGATCACTTGCTGGATGATCACGATAGAAAAATGCTGAAGTGGGTGAAGCTCTTCAATCCATACGACCTCTATTCGAAGTGCCCTACTCCTCCCGATTGGAAAGTATTAAAGTCGTATTACACTGAATTGATCGAAAAGTACTTACCCAAGACCCTGAAGTTCTGATCAATCAGCATACTCAGGCCAGTACTGCTTAATTTTTATTTTTAGGAAGTTCACGCTTCGATGAAGTTGGTCCATACCATCTACCCCATCTTCGATGCTGATCCATCCATTGAATTCTTCTCGTTTCAGTTTTGAGAATATGGCATCGTAGTCGTTGAGCCCTTTCCCGATTTCGCCGTGACTCAACCGTTTAGCATATCCGAGTGCATCTTCCTCGTTGCGCAGGTCTTCAATCGTTCCATATCTAAGAAAGCGATCGCTTGCATGCATGGTCACTACCCGGTTTGCAACCCGATCAAGCAATTCCAATGGATCTTCGCCAGCGAGGAAGGCGTTGCTCGGATCGTAGTTGACTCCAAAGCAGGGATGTTGGATGCGCTCGACTAAAGCGCAGAATACGTCCATCTTTTGTGCAAACTCTGGATAGATCCAAAAATCATCTTTATAATGGTTCTCAAGAATCAGGGTGATGCCTCGCACTGCCGCGTAGGGTAAACAATCTGCGATGCATGCTGCAGCCAGTTGAACTCCTTCATCAATGGAAAGCACTGGTCGTCGCTGGCCTGATAGCACGCGACAATACCTTCCGCCCAAAGCATGCGTCATATCGATCCAGTTTTTTTGCTTTTGGATTTCTGCTTCACGAAACGCTTTTTCTGGATGCGTGAAATCAGGAGAACAGCACATCATGGGGATGACCATCCCCTTGTCTTCGACCATCGCTCTGAATTGCGTCCAGTTCCGCTTATCTTCCATCTCCAGAAAACCTGCATACCATTCCATTCCTTGCACGTCTAATGTGGATGCTAGATCAATCCATTCTGACAACTTCATGGTTCCGTCCTTGCACAATGCGTGCATATAGGCTTTGGGAAATACAGCCAGCTGAGGCATGGTTATTTTTTTGATGGAATGATTTGCGTGTCTTTTGGCGGATTGCGTCCAATGAATGGATGTTGTTCAAGATCAACTACCTGACCGCTGATTGGACCGCTTTCATCCGCAAGCCAGTAAACTGCTGCTGTTGCAATTTCTTCTGGAGTGAGCAGTCTGCCTGACGGCGCATATGTTGCGGGAACGGTCGTGAACCAATCCTCGGAGAGTCCCTGTTTTCGTTTGCGTTCTGCTTCTTTTTCCGTGAGCACCCATCCGGGATTGATTTGATTGACGCGCACACCATGTTCACGGTGCAATGCATCACCCAGGTTGCGCGTAAGGGTCATGAGCGCCCCTTTAGAAATGCTGTAGGCCAATAAATTGGGTTCGCCGCTGTATGCATTGACTGATCCGATGTTCAATACTGACCCTCGTTCTGCGGCGAGATGATGCAACGCTGCTTGAATCAACATCAGGGGAGCAAGGGTATTGACCTGAAAGATTTTTTCCATGAATGCACGGTCGGTTGTATGAATATCGGATGAAGCGACAATCGCCGCATTGTTCACCACAGCGTCGAGTCGACCAAAACGCGTTATAGCCAGTGCGACCAGTTCGCGTGTTACCGATTGCTCTGAAAGATCTCCGATGAGTGAAACCGCATAATCTTCTCCCAGTTCATCAACCACCTCAGAAGCCCAGTCCGATTCTAACCCGTGAATGATTACTCGTGCTCCCTCTTGTACACACCGTTTGGCAATGGCCTTTCCAATTCCGGTGGTGCTGCCGGTGATGATGATGACTTTGTGATTGAGTCGCATGTTAATCCGGTTTCAAAATACTTTTTACCACCTCACCGTGATGCATTTTCTCAAACGCATCCAGCCAATTAGAAATTGACCAGACCCCGCCAATGATGGGTGTTACATTCAAGGCTCCGGAAGACATCAACGCCAGGACGCGCTCCCAAATGGGCCAATTGTGACTGAAGCTTCCTTGAAGTGTTACATTTTTTTGCACCAGGGGATCGAGTGAAAAGTTCATGGGTTGAGGTCCCCATCCCACTTTTGAAATATGCCCTTTGGGTCGCACCCATTGCAACGCAAGTTGAAGAGTGGCGCTGGCTCCCGCAGCATCGATGATGCAATCCGCTCCCAATCCATCCCGTTCTTTCGCCCATGCTGTTGCGTCACCCGTAATTGAAATGCAATGATACTGTTCTGCGATCTTAAGCCGAGCAGCATCGGCGGGGAGTCCCACCACCGCAACCTCAGCTCCGCACAATTTCGCCATGGCAGCACAGAGTAATCCAATGGTACCCGGACCCAATACAATTACCCGATCACCGGGTTTGATGCGAGCGTTTTCAATAACAGCGTTGAATGCAACGCAGCAGGGTTCCGTCAGACAGGCCTGTTCAAACGACAAGTGGTCGGGAACTTTATGCAAACATCGGGCCGGAACGCGCACATAGCTGGTCATGGCACCGTTGACGCCGTATCCAAACCCTTTTCGAGTGGGATCTAAATTGTATAAGGCGGAACGCGACATAGGATTATTGGGATCGATGATCGCTGCTGTTTCGCTCACCACGCGATCGCCTTCTTTCCATTCGCTTACCCGATTCCCTTTAGCGGCAATGGTTCCAGCGAATTCATGTCCCAATACCACCGGATAGTTCACGTGCCAACTATGATCTGCGGTCCACTGATGAAGGTCGCTGCCACAAACGCCCACGTTGGCTACTTTCAGCAGCACATCTTCTTCTCCAATTTCAGGAATGGACAGAGAACGCAGTTCAACAGAACCTTTTTCAGGTGCATAATTAACAACTGCCGACATTTCCTTCATGATCGTTGATTTAGTGGTACGTCGCCATAGGCATGTATGCGTTCGCAGATCAATCGCAGCGATGCTTCCAGGTTTCCATCCGCAGTTTTGAATGCATCGGCGTCTATGGTCAATGGAGCACCCAATACGACGAGTGGTGCGCCATAAGCAGGACACTGGATGGCTTGTTCAAGAGAGAGTCCTCCGACTGCCTGAACTGGGATATTCACGGCGCCCACTACTTCCCGCAACAGATCCAACGGGCTTGGCATTCGTTGTCCGCGCGCAGCAATGGCTCTTCGCTCATCGTAGCCAATGTGATGGATGATATAATCACACCCAAATTCTTCTAGCCGTTTTGCTCCCGCTACCATATCGGAGCAAATCATGTTATCGCCCATTACGGATATGCCATAGTCCCTTCCCGCTTGCACCACACACCGAATAGTGGCTTCATGAGCCCGCGCCATCACCACCACATGGGTTGCCCCGGCCTTTGCCATCATTTCCGCTTCGAGGTATCCCCCATCCATGGTTTTGAGGTCAGCCACGATGGGAACATTCGGAAATGCTTCTCGCAGTTTTTTCACTCCGTGCAAGCCTTCAGCCAAGATCAGGGGAGTCCCAGCTTCCAGCCAATCTACGCCCGCACGCAGTGCCATGGCAGCGGTCTCCAATGCCTCATCGATATTGGTCAGGTCCAGTGAAATTTGAACGATGGGTTTCATGGCAAGAACCAATTCGTTTGGTTCATCTAATATATTCAAAAAAGATGGTGGTCATGAGGGTTGGACCCGAGAAACACATATTTTTCTTCTCCTTCATCTTTTATTTCACAATCATTCAATTATCACTATTTTCATAATACCTCCTATAAAAATATTTGGATAACATCATATTAAATCAAAAAATATAGATGCAGTAGCTGGTCGTTAGCCCACGGTTCACGGCCCGGCATTATTCAATCTGCCCATCTAAAAAATAACAAATAGATATGAAAGGGATACGTAAAGTTATGGTACTGTTGGTCATAGCGATGGCAGCAATTTATTGCAGTGGTCCTTCCATAGAAACTGAAACAACGAACACACAAGGAAGTACAGGTAAATTGGTTTATTTAAACCAAGGGTGGTCTGCAGAAGATCGTGCCGATTTCTATTGGGCTCCTCAAGGTTCTGCATTGTTGTCGTATGATATATATGTAAATCGTCAGCATAAAGTGGACAAGATATAGTCTAAATTAGTAGAGTGTTTCCATCATTAAAAATTAAATCAATAATGACATGGAACAGAAGCCAAAACAATCTACAGAGAACTTCATTAAACAACAGTCCCTGAAAAGACGAAAACAACTATTTTTAAAAGAAAAAATCCTACATTTAAACAACGAAACCCTCTACAACTAAACTGTCCACTTTCTTTGACGACATACACTAACTTGGAAGAACTGTTGGAAAAATCGCTACAAAAGCATGAAAATCTAAGCAAAATATGGCTGAACAGTAGCCTCGATGAGAAGCGTAGGCTGCATAAAACTATGTTTCCGGATGGAATCTTCTTTGATCCAAAAAATCATCAATATCTAACTCGCAAAATGAATAGTTACGTGGAGTTAGTTTCAACAATATCAAATACTTGTGGACATAAAAAAAGAAGGACTCTTCAAGAAAATCCCGAAGAGTCCTGTTTAGTAGCGGGATCGGGAGTTGAACCCGAGACCTTTGGGTTATGAATCCAACGCTCTAACCACCTGAGCTACCCCGCCGCTCGTTTTGTTCAAGGGATGCAAAAATAACCATAAACATATGGATTACAAAATTGACAAAACCGCAATAAAAATGATTATGATCACTAAAGAGTTGATTTTGAATCATTTTTCTTTACTTTACAATTGTAAATCTTTGTTTAGTTAAGTGCTCAGATAGTCGTTTTGGATCGGTTGGTAGGGAACCAATAATTCATTCAAAAAACACTACACCATGACTAAGATTACATCCTACTGTCAGACCTGTGCAGTCAAGAATTGCATCATGCTCAAATCCTTTGGACCCGATCAGTTGCATGTCTACAAACCCTACAAGTACCATTTTTGAATTCAAAAAAGGCGAACTGATTTTTCGGGAAGGAGACGAGATCAACGGACTTTATTTCCTCCAATCGGGCGTGATCAAACTGAAAAGGATTGCTGAAGTGATAACCGAATTGTACCTTTGCACCCGTAAAAAATCAGTTTATGGCTGCAAAAATCAAGGTACACAACCCGGTAGTGGAATTGGATGGCGATGAAATGACACGCATCATCTGGAAGTTCATCAAAGACAAGCTGATTACTCCTTACCTCGACCTGGATATCAAGTACTATGACCTGGGAGTGGAATACCGCGATCAGACCAATGATCAAGTAACCATCGACGCTGCAAATGCTATCAAACAATATGGCGTTGGAATCAAGTGTGCTACCATCACTCCGGATGAAGCACGCGTAAAGGAGTTCAACCTCAAGCAAATGTGGAAAAGCCCGAATGGGACCATCCGCAACATCCTGGATGGCACGGTATTCAGAGAACCAATTGTTATAAAAAATATACCGCGACTGGTCACCAACTGGGACAGTCCCATCATTGTCGGCCGCCACGCCTTCGGAGATCAATACCGCGCGACCGATTTTGTAGTCCCCGGCAAAGGAAAACTGACGGTTAAGTTTGAAGGAGAAGACGGAACCACCATCGAACATGAAGTGTTTCAATTCAAAGGAGCAGGTGTTGCATTGAGCATGTACAATACCGATGAAAGCATCAAAGGATTTGCACGCAGCTGTTTCAACATGGCCCTCCAAAAAGGCTGGCCCCTCTATATGAGCACCAAGAACACCATCCTCAAAAAATACGACGGTCGATTTAAAGACATCTTCGAAGAGATCTACCAACAGGAATTCAAATCAGCATTCGAAGCTGCAGGCATCACCTATGAGCACCGCTTGATTGATGACATGGTGGCGAGTGCATTGAAATGGAACGGAAAGTTTGTATGGGCCTGCAAAAACTACGACGGGGATGTACAGAGCGATACCGTAGCGCAGGGATTTGGCTCATTGGGACTGATGACTTCCGTATTGGTCACCCCTGATGGAAAGACCATGGAGTCAGAAGCAGCACATGGAACCGTAACCCGTCACTACCGCGATCACCAAAAAGGCAAACCCACGAGCACCAATCCAATCGCATCGATTTTTGCATGGACCAGAGGACTCGCTTTCAGAGGTAAATTAGATACGAACCAACCCCTCATTGATTTTGCCAACGCTCTGGAAGCCGTCTGCATCGAGACAGTCGAAGAAGGAAAAATGACCAAAGATTTGGCAGTCTGCATTCATGGCAATACAGTCAACCACGGCGAACACTACCTCTATACAGAAGAATTTCTGGATGCAATCGATCAGAATTTGAAGAAAAAAATGGGGATCTAATCAATGTCCTGAATTCCCGATCATACGGGAAAGGAGTCGCCTGCCGGACGCTCGATTCAATAAGGCAAAACGCCCCCGCTGGACAATCAACTCGTTATCGCTTGGGTGCGAGATATAGTAATGAAAGGAAAACCTGCTTTTGGGATCTTCCCATCCGTTTTGTTGCCCGAACCGAAGATCATTGAACACCAGCGTATCGCCCCACTGTTCCACCGTGTAATACCCTTGCGAAAATTTCTTTAAATCCAATACTTCCTGGTGATCGTGCACCGGATCCAGCAAGGAGTCGTTCTGAGGAAGATAGACCCACTCTAAGGAATCTCCCTGATCAACTATCGAACGCTGAGCCACACGAAATCCTGCACTGTCTTTGGCTACAACCATCCACAGCATGTTGTTCAGCAAAGTAGGGGTTGAAAAATGATCGATCGATTGCTTTCCTTGCTTAGCCAACGATTGTTGCACAGCACGCTCCACTTCCATTTTATTTAAACCGGATACAACCAGATAAAGTGATGAAGCGAAGATACCGGACCAGGCCCAGTGGATGCGATGTGCATGATCGGTCCGCAGAAAGATCAAAAAGAAAAACGAAATCAATGGAACAAGCGTAAACAAGGGATCTGCAACATACAATACATGAAAAGCAAATCGTTGATCGGAAAAAGGCTCCAGCCAACCAATGCCATAATTGTTCATGGAATCCAAAAAAAGGTGTACTCCTATCTCGATCAAGAAAAAAATCAACCACCTGTTCAGGGAAATGGCATCTTTTTTATGCCAACGGACCGCAATCAGCGCCAGCAAAAACGAAATCATACCGGCAAATAAAAAGGAATGCGTGAATCCCCGATGTGCCATTAACTCAGAAGTAAGCGGCATCCAGACACCTGCAATAAAATCAATGTCGGGAACGCTTTGTGCCAATGCTCCCCAAAGCATGGCTTTACGACCCGCTTTGCGGTCCAACAGGACTTCCCCTATGCATGCACCCAATACGATATGCGTAAGGGAGTCCAAAGCTCATCATTGAGTTACTACTCTTCTTCCAGGCTGTGATCCTTCAGGCTGCTTACCGGAATACTTATTGAATCGGTATATGAAACTCATCATGAAATAACGGGTCAAGCGGTTTACGCGGGTATCGACAATGTTGTTGCCGTTGATGGTGCGGGCGATGGACTGATTCTGTTTCAGAATATCAAATCCAGATAATCGGAAAATGCCGTTCTTTTTCTTGAACAGCGTTTTTTCCAATGAAGTGTTCAGCAACATGATATTTTGATTCACAGAAGAAGAAAGTCCCCTGTTGATGATGTATTCCAAATCGTGACGGAACACCCATCCTCCTGGAATATCCAAGCGTGAATTGTTGGTGATGGTCCAGCTGGAATAATTGACGTTGTTTTGGCCTGGCAAGGAATACCGGACCTGATTCAATCCGTAGCGGCCGCCAAAATCAATTTCCAACCAGTCTTTCCAGTTGAATTCAAACTTGAGTCCCTGCGACAAAATCAAATTCCGCGCAACATTGCGCTGACTGTCAATGAGGGTGATGTTATTGTTGTAAGCGGCAACACCATTAGCAGAGAGGATATAGGTACGATTGCTCCATGGTTTACTGAAATTGTAAAATCCACTTACGGTATAGTTGCCATCCACATTCTCGTAAGTGGTAAACTGAGCACCGGTCCTGCCTATGCGACTGGTATTGTTTACTATTTGATTGTCAACGAAATTATAGTTCGCTCCAACAAAGAATGTTTGTCCCGTTAGGAAATTCAAATTATTGAACGACATGCTGAACACGTGCACCTGCTCTGGCTTTAGGAAGGGGTTACCCTGTGTCTGATACTGTGGATTGGATACGTCTTTCACCGGCTGAAGCTGGGAGAACGATGGTTGACGGGCATTTCCATTGTAGAAGAAACGCAATGTTTTATTCCGCGTAAAATTGTAAGCAAAGTTCGCGGAAGGCAGCAGGTTCAGTCGTTTTATGGGACTGTACACAATGTTATTGGTAATGGATTTACCGCGTTGATCAACGGGCTGTGCACTTGCACCAAGCGAATAATTATATTTCTTTTTAACCGTCCGAATGTTCGCCCCTATGCGCTGATTGAGGAAATCATTCTCAAAAAAGTTACTCAACGTATTGGAATATATGTACCCTCCCTGTACAGGATCGTATACTTTGGTCTCCCGGTTATTGCTGGTGAATGAACGACCATACGCATAAATCAGATCCAGGTAACGGTCCTTCATGATGGGCTCCGAATAATTGAATCGGATATTGAAATTATTGGAACGATTATCGGTTACCACAAACTGATCAAGCACAGAAACGTTGTACACCGGAAATAGGTTCTGAGTAGTGTTTAGTTTTTCAGATTGACCGTCAGTGGTGTTGAATCCTCCATTGATATTCACGGATAAATTGCGGCCTCTTTTCTTGAACTTGTGATTGAAGATCAAATTACCAGAAAAGTTAGGCGATGTAGAAAAGGATGTATCGTTGTTGCTGCCGCGGCTGGTGGTATCGGCGTCGTTGCGCACGTAATCAAAAAACGAAAGCGACCTGCTGTTGTTGTCACGGGCAGTAAACTCGGGAATGAACTTGATGTAATTGAATGAGTCAATGTTCCATTCCAGATTCAAACTCATCCGATGATTACGGCTATTGCTCAGCGAAGAAGTTTCCTGTGTATTCAAAAACTTGTCGGTCTGGAAGAAGTTCTGTGAGGCCACATCGCGACGCACATCGGTTTCCCTCGTAAAGTAACTGTAGTTGCCATAGATTGAGCTCTTCTTCTCTTTGAAGTCGTTTCGGAAATTCATTCCCACTGAATTGCTGATGCGCAATCCTTCTTCCCCTCCTATCCCGCTTTGGTTATTACCGCCGATGTTTACTTGAAAGTTCCGACCACCGCTACCGCCTTGTCCAAAATTTCCTCCACCACCAGAACCTCCGTCGAAATTGAATGTGCTGGTGTTATTATTGTTGGCGCCTCCGAAAACAGACAATTGGGTTTCATTGTTGAACACATTGACATTGGCAGTACCCGCATAGCGCTTCTCTGTACCGGCTCCTACTACTGTGCGTGTAAATATTCCCTTATTTCGATCTTTCTTTAATTGAAGATTGATGATCTTATCAGGTTCACCATCTTTAATGCCGGATATATTGGCCAGGTCACCATAATCATCAATGACCTGCACCTTATCGATCATATCAGCCGACAATTGCTGTGTGGCTGCCTTGGGATCGTTGCTGAAAAAATCTTTCCCGTTTACCCGAACCTTGGAGACCGTCTTGCCCTGGGCCGTAATGTTACCGTTTTTATCCACTTCAATGCCCGGCATTTTTTTGAGCAGATCCTCGACCATGGCATTCGGCTTCAGCCGGAACGAGTCTGCCTTATATTCCACCGTGTCTTCCTTCACAATGATGGGAGGAGTAGAAATGACGATTTCCTGCATCTGGCTGTATTGGGGACGAAGGGTAATGTTTTCCAATTTCAGCACCTCCTCTCCTTCAGTAATCTGATAGGCCTTCAGGGTGGTCCCATACCTGATGTCTGAAATCGACAACACAAACTTGCGCTGAGGGATGCCTTTGATCAAAAAGAAGCCGACGTTATTGGATAACGCCTTGATGGTGTCATTACCGCCAGCAATGTAAACGGCAACAGTAGCCCGGGAAATGGGCGTACCCAGGGTATCCACCAGCTTGCCCGTGACCTGATAACCATCCTGTGCCCAGCTGCTGCCCGAAAGGGCCAACAGCATCAAAATCAATTGAAAAGATCTTCTCATACCCTTGAATTCCGCAATTGGACGCCAAAGTTAGTCATTTGCCTTCGCAATGATTTGCAAAAGGGATAAACGGTTCCGGAACAGGCCTGAAGGAGGGCGGTTTCTAAGGGCTTTATGGCATAAATGAGTTAATTTTGACCCCTAGCCAGAACCGTAGCTATGTTTAAATTTTTGTCAGGCATTTTCGGGGGAAGCAAGTCGGAAAAAGATGTCAAGGCGATTACACCCTTGGTGGCCTCCATCAACCAGTTTTTTCAGTCGTACCAATCGCTCTCCAACGATCAATTGAGGGCCAAAACCGGGGAATTCAGAACCAGAATCCAGGACCATCTTTCCAGCATCGATCAACAGATTGCCGAACGGGGTCAGGAAGCGGAAGCCTTGCCGACAGAAGACATCGTCGGTCGCGACGATATTTACAAAGAAATTGATGCGCTCAAAAAAACCCGGAACGAAAAAACAGAAGAAATATTGACCGAAATCCTCCCCGAAGCCTTTGCGGTCGTGAAGGAAACAGGTCGTCGCTTTAAAGAAGCGGACCAGGTGGAGGCAACCGCCACTGCGTTGGATCGGGAACTGAGCGTAAAAAAAGAATACGTCACCACACAGGGCGATCGATCCATTTTTCAAACCTCCTGGAAAGCTGCTGGCATTACCGTTCGGTGGAACATGGTTCACTACGACGTGCAGCTGATCGGTGGTACCGTCTTGCACCAGGGCAAGATTGCAGAAATGGCAACCGGTGAGGGAAAGACCCTGGTCTCCACCCTGCCGGCTTACCTGAATGCGCTGGCCGGAGAAGGCGTGCACATTGTAACGGTAAACGATTACCTAGCCAAACGCGACTCTGAATGGAACGGACCCATTTTTGAATGGTTGGGACTGACCGTCGATTGCATCGATAAGCACCAGCCGCACTCGGATGCCAGACGACAAGCATACCTGGCGGATCTTACCTACGGCACAAACAATGAATTTGGTTTTGATTACCTGCGCGATAATATGGTGCATGCAGCTGATGAAATGGTGCAACGCAAGCATCATTATGCAATGGTCGATGAAGTGGACAGCGTGTTGATCGATGACGCACGGACCCCTTTGATCATTTCGGGACCAGTCGCAAAGGGCGATGATCAACAGTTCCACATTTTAAAACCCCGTATTCAGCAGCTGGTCGATGTGCAGAAGCAGGTCGTGAGCCGTTCCCTTCAGGAAGCAAAGCGGTTGTTCACGGAAGATAAAGACGCCCCAACCGACGGAGGCATTCACCTGATGCGGGCATTCAGGGGATTGCCCAAGAATTCTGCACTGATCAAGTACCTCAGTGAACCGGGCATCAAAGTCAAGTTGCAAAAAGCAGAAAACTATTTTCTTTCCGAACAACAAAAACACATGCCAGAAGTCGATGAAGAACTCTACTTCCACATCGACGAAAAAAACAATCAGGTGGAGCTGACCGAAAAAGGCCTGCACTACATCACCAAAGGAGGCGAGGATCCCAATTTCTTTGTGCTGCCGGATTTATCAGTCGCCCTCGCTGAAATTGATCGTGCCAGCGTTACGGCAGATGAAAAACTGCAATTGAAAGAATCCCTGCTTCAAGAATATTCGTTAAAAGCGGACCGCATCCATACCGTGCAGCAATTATTAAAAGCCTATACCGTGTTTGAAAAAGACGTGGAATATGTTGTGCTGGATGGATTGGTTAAGATTGTGGATGAGCAAACCGGCAGGATCATGGAAGGTCGTCGCTACAGCGATGGTTTGCACCAGGCTATTGAGGCAAAGGAAAACGTGAAAATTGAAGCTGCAACACAAACCTACGCCACGGTTACCCTTCAGAATTATTTTCGAATGTATCATAAGCTGGCCGGTATGACCGGTACAGCTGAAACCGAAGCAGCAGAGTTGTGGAATATTTACAAGCTTGATGTGGTTTCCATACCCACCAATCTCTCCATGATCAGAAAAGATCAGGAAGATCTGGTGTATAAAACCAAACGCGAAAAATTCAAGTCGGTCATTGATGAAATCGAAGTGCTCCGCAATGCAGGTCGACCCATTCTTGTGGGTACCACTTCTGTTGAAGTCTCGGAACTGCTCAGCAGAATGCTGCAGCAAAAAAAGATTCCGCATAACGTTCTCAACGCCAAGCAACACGCACGTGAAGCACAGGTGGTTGCAGAAGCGGGACTGGCCGGTAATGTGACCATCGCAACCAACATGGCAGGAAGGGGAACAGACATCAAACTGGGTCCGGGTGTGAAGGAGGCAGGCGGGCTTGCCATCATTGGTACGGAACGTCACGAAAGCAGGCGCGTGGATCGGCAGCTTCGCGGCCGAGCAGGTCGACAGGGCGATCCAGGCTCCAGCCAATTCTATGTTTCACTGGAAGACGATCTGATGCGCATGTTTGGAAGCGATCGCATTGCCTCGCTCATGGATCGAATGGGATACAAGGAAGGCGAAGTGATTCAGCACAGCATGATCACCAAGAGCATTGAACGCGCGCAGAAGAAAGTAGAGGAAAACAACTTTGGCATCCGTAAGCGTCTTCTGGAATATGACGACGTGATGAATAAACAACGCAGCGTCATTTATGGAAAACGCCAGCATGCCCTTTTTGGAGAGCGGCTTGCGCTGGACATCGATAATGCGTTTTATACAGTGGCCTCCACCATCGTCAATCAGTTTGACGGCACACAGGATACAGAGGGACTGAGGCTTTCAGCCATCATGCACTTCAATACCGATTTTAATTTATCGGCCGAAGAATTGGAGATAGGCAACACCCAGCAATTATCCGAAACCCTCTACCAGCAGGCCATTGAGCACTACAACCAAAAAAAGAAAGTATTGTCCAAGCAATCGCTTCCGGTATTCAATAACGTGAAGATGACGCAAGGCGGACATATCGTCAATGTGGTGGTTCCCTTCACCGATGGCAAAAAAACGTTGAATGTACTGACGCATTTGGATAAAGCCTTAAAATCGCAAGGCGGCGAAATGATTATTTCGCTTGAAAAATCAATTACCCTGGCCATTATCGATGATAGCTGGAAAGAACACCTGCGCGCGATGGATGACCTGAAGCAAAGTGTGCAGACAGCAGTGTACGAGCAAAAAGATCCGCTGGTGATCTACAAGCAATCGGCGTTTCAGTTGTTCTCAAACATGGATGCAGAAGTGAGCAAGGAAATAGTTTCTTTCCTCTGTCATGCATCATTGCCTTCCGGTGAACAACTGAGAGAAGGCCGCGAAAGCCGAACCGATATGAGTCGCATGAAAATCCGCAAAGACGAAATGAGCAATGAGGGAATGGATGGACACAGCGACTATCACGATCCTGCTGCACAGGCAAAACCAGAGCCCGTTCGGGTTGGACCTAAAGTCGGCAGAAACGATCCTTGTCCCTGCGGCAGCGGAAAAAAATACAAAGCCTGTCACGGTAGGGATCAGGAGTAATTTCCACAGATCACAATGCATATACGGTTGATCATATTGTTTTCATTCATATTGCTGATGCAGCAGCTTCATGCCCAGCAGCAATTTGGGAAAAGCGAATACGTTCAGCGTGATCCCCGGGTGGATCAATTGGTTGATTTTCAGGTGCAGGCCAACCGTGATGCACTGAAAGGCAAAACCGTTATTGAGCAGGGATACCGCATTGTGGTTATCACCACCAATAAACGCGATCAGGCAATGGATGTGAAATCCCGTTTAATGAAATCCTATCCCGATCAAAAAACCTATCTTTTCTATCAATCTCCGCATTTTCGCGTGCAGTTTGGGAATTTCAGGAGCCTCAAGGATGCCGAAAAAATGAAGGCAGAATTGGAACTGGAATACGGAAAGTCGGTATTCATTGCCCCGTCAAAGATTGAGGTGAAAATGGAACAACAGGAATCTGAAAAAAATTGAGTCAATGACCGTTGATGCACTCCACCAATTGGCGAGCAATTACTTTGAAGAATACAAATCGATTCGTCGTCATCTGCATGCTCATCCTGAACTCAGTTTCAAAGAATATGCAACCTCCGCATTTGTTCGTGAACACCTGAACCAACTCGGCATCTCCCATTCTTCGATTGGAGAAACCGGTGTGGTGGCCTTGATCAAAGGCAAACCCTCTTCGCGCGTGATTGCCCTTCGTGCAGATATGGATGCACTGCCGATTCAGGAAGAAAATAATGTCGACTACATTTCTCAGCATCCCGGAGTCATGCATGCATGCGGGCACGATGTGCACACCAGTTGTTTGCTGGGTGCAGCGCGCATCTTGCATGAACATCGATCGGATTGGGAAGGAACCCTAAAATTGATCTTTCAGCCCGGCGAAGAAAAAAATCCTGGTGGAGCCAGCATCCTGATCAAAGAAGGCGTGTTAGAAAACCCCAGGCCTGAACGAATCTATGCGCTTCATGTGCACCCTCAACTGGAAGCGGGCAAACTGGGATTCGTCACGGGGAAAGTCATGGCCAGTGCCGATGAATTGTACATCACCATCAAAGGGAAAGGCGGACACGCGGCTAAACCTCATCTGACAGCGGATACGGTACTGACGGCCTCTCACATGGTAGTCGCCCTGCAGCAAGTCGTGAGCCGCAACAACAACCCCTTCTCCCCTTCCGTACTTTCAATTTGTGCATTGAATGGCGGGTTCACCACCAATGTAATTCCCTCAGAAGTGAAAATGATGGGAACATTCAGGGCCATGGATGAAGCGTGGCGATTTGAAGCACACGAACGCATCAAAAAAATTGTCTACGATGTTGCCGCTGCACACGGAGCAGAAGCGACGCTTGACATCAGCGTAGGCTATCCTGCCGTGATCAACGATGCAGCACTGGTCGATACCGCCCGTAATCTTGCAACCGAATTGATCGGCAGCAAGCATACCGTGGAAGCAGAACTCAGCATGGGTGCTGAAGACTTTGGGTACTATACTCAAGAGATTCCAGGATGTTTTTTCCGATTGGGCACAGGTAATGTATCCAAAGGAATTGTTTCCGGAGTGCACACTCCCACATTTGATGTAGATGAATCAGCAATGAAAACAGGAATGGCGATGATGGCCTATCTGGGCATGAAAGGATAACACAGACCAAAACGAAACGCAACATATGTATAAAAAAGCATTGAGAAGAGAGCAGGCCCTGGAGTACCATGCAAAGGGTCGGCCGGGCAAGATTGAAGTCATCCCCACTAAAGAGGCCAAAACTCAGCGGGATTTATCGCTGGCCTATTCACCCGGCGTGGCGGAACCCTGCAAAGAGATTCACGAGAACGTTGAAAATGTGTATAAATACACTGCGAAGGGAAATCTGGTGGCGGTGATCAGCAATGGGACAGCCGTACTGGGCCTCGGCGATATTGGTCCCGAAGCCGGCAAGCCCGTGATGGAAGGAAAGGGAGTCCTGTTCAAGATTTTTGCCGACATCGATGTGTTCGATATCGAGATCAACGAGAAAGATCCTGAAAAATTCGTCGAAATCGTCAAAGCCCTTCAACCCACGTTCGGTGGCGTGAATCTGGAGGATATCAAAGCTCCAGAATGTTTTTACATTGAAGAACGCCTCAAGAAGGAAATGGATATTCCCATCATGCACGACGATCAGCACGGTACAGCCATCATCAGTGCTGCAGCGTTGTTGAATGCATTGGAATTACAGGAAAAAAAGATCCAAGACATCGTCATTCTGGTCAACGGTGCTGGCGCAGCTGCCATGGCCTGTATTGAATTGTATGAAGCGTTGGGAGCGAAGCGTGAAAATGTGTGGATGTTTGATTCTAAAGGGATGATTCATTCCAAGCGCGAAGATTTGGATGATCGAAAAAAACGCTTTGCCGTGGATTGCCAACCGCTCTCGTTGGAAGAGGCGTTTACCAATGCCGACGTGTTCATTGGCTTGAGCAAGGGCAATGTCGTGACCAAAGAAATGGTGAAAAAAATGGCACCCCGACCCATCGTGTTTGCCATGGCCAATCCCGATCCGGAGATCAGCTGGGAAGATGCTACATCGGCGAGAGAGGATATCATCATGGCCACGGGTCGCTCGGATTACCCCAATCAGGTCAACAACGTGTTGGGTTTCCCCTACATTTTCCGTGGCGCACTGGATGTTCGTGCCAAGCAGATCAATGAAGCAATGAAGCTTGCAGCGGTTCATGCACTGGCTGAACTCACCCGTACACCCGTTCCCGATATCGTGAACATGGCCTACAACGAAAATGCAATTGCGTTTGGCCCCACCTATATCATTCCCAAACCACTGGATCCACGCCTGATCAGCACCGTTTCCCCTGCAGTTGCTAAAGCTGCAATGGAGAGCGGGGTGGCACGCAAACCCATTACCGACTGGAATGAGTATGAGATTGAATTGAACAAGCGACTGGGAATCGATAATCAGTTGATCCGTGCATTGGGCAGCAAAGCAAGAAAAGACCCGAAAAAAGTAGTGTTTGCTGATGCAGAAAATGCAAAGGTGCTCAAGGCAGCACAAATTGCTTTGGACGAAGGGATTGCCTTCCCCATTCTGTTGGGAAATCCAGAGGTGATCAATGAAATCGCCGAAGCGAACAGCATCCTTACGGAGGGAATGGAGATCATCGATCCAAAAGCAGCCAGTGTAGCGGATCAGAGAAAATCGTTTGGAGAACTATTCTTCAAGAAACGTCAACGCAGAGGTGTCAACAAATACGAGGCTTCTAAATTGATGAAAGAACGAAATTATTTTGGGTGCATGATGGTGGAGACCGGAAAAGCGGATGCCATGATTTCCGGGCTGAGCAGAAATTATCCTGATACCATTCGACCCGCATTGCAAATCATCGGTACCGAAGACGGAGTGAGTAAGATTGCCGGCATGTACATCATGTTGACCAAAAAAGGTCCATTGTTCCTTGCCGATACCACCGTCAACTTCAACCCAACGGCGGAAGAGTTGGCCGATATCACCCTGCTGGTGGCAAAAGAGGTCCGTTCCCTGGGTGTTGAGCCCCGTATTGCTATGTTGAGTTACTCGAATTTCGGAAGCAGCGACACAGCAGAAGCCATAACGGTGCGCAATGCCCGGACGTTGGTCAAACAGCGTAATCCGTCGCTGATTGTAGACGGCGAAGTGCAGGGAATAGTGGCGTTCAACAAAGAGATCATGCGGGAAAACTATCCGTTCTCCGAACTCGTCAACAATGGAGATGTCAATACCCTGATCTTCCCAAATCTGAGTGCGGGCAATATTGCGTATAACCTGCTCCAGGAAGTTGGTGAAGCCGATGCCATTGGTCCTATATTGCTGGGACTCAAAAAACCAGTCCACGTGCTGCAGCTGGGTTCCTCTACGCGCAGCATATTGAACATGGTGATGATTGCCGTGATTGATGCACAATACAAATCAAAGAAAGGCTAAGGCCCATGAATATATTTACCCGATTCGGCCAATTTCTCCTGATGATCCGCGGCATGTTTACGCGTCCGGAAAACATGCGCATGTATTGGAAGGAATTGATGCACCAGTGCAGTGAACTGGGCATCGGTTCGCTGGGCATTGTATCCATCATTTCGCTTTTCATTGGTGCCGTATCCACCGTCCAAACTGCCTACCAATTCGTGAGTCCCATCATCCCCAGATCCGTGATTGCGCAAATTGTGCGCGACAGCGTTATCCTGGAATTTGCACCCACCATCACCTGCATTGTGCTGGCCGGAGTAGTGGGCAGTAAGATTTCCAGTGAGCTTGGCAACATGCGGGTAAGTGAGCAGATCGATGCACTTGAGATGATGGGCATCAACACCAAAGCCTATTTAATTCTTCCGAAAATCATGGCTGCGATGATCACCATTCCCCTTTTGGTCATCATCGCCATGACACTGGGAATTTGGGGAGGTCGATTTGTGGGAGACGTAACCGGAATACTGCCGCACGAGATTTATGACCGGGGACTGGTTGAATCGTTTGTGCCGTACAACGTAACATTCGCGCTCACCAAAGCCTATACATTTTCATTCATCATCACGGCCATCCCAGCTTATTTTGGGTACAATGTTCGTGGGGGTGCACTGGAAATCGGAAGGTCCAGTACCACGGCTGTTGTGGTCAGCTGCGTCGTCATTTTATTGGCCGATTATATTCTCGCACAAGTTTTGCTCTAACCATGATCACTATAAAAAATATCGAAAAAGGTTTTGACGGACGACCCGTCATCGATAAAGTATCGGCGGAATTTGAAACCGGTAAATGCAACCTCATCATCGGAGCCAGCGGAAGCGGAAAGACCGTGTTGATGAAGTGCTTGGTGGGACTGATCACGCCCGATGCCGGTGAAATCGAATACGACGGCGTAAGTTTTGGCAACATGGATGCAGACAGCCGCAAGATCATGCGCAGTAAAATTGGCATGCTGTTTCAGGGATCGGCGTTGTTCGACAGCATGACGGTTGAACAGAACATCTTGTTTCCGCTCGACATGTTCACGAAAGGCACCCGAGCAGAGAAACAAAAGCGGGTCGACGAAGTACTGGATCGTGTGAACCTCTCACAGGCGCATAAAAAATACCCTGCTGAAATCAGCGGCGGTATGAAAAAACGAGTAGGCATTGCCCGAGCAATTGTACTGAATCCGCAGTACCTGTTTTGCGATGAACCGAACTCGGGACTCGACCCTCAAACTTCGCTGGTCATCGATCGATTGATCAAAGAAATCACCACGGATTATAATATTACCACAGTCGTGAATACCCACGACATGAACAGCGTGATGGAAATTGGGGATCGCATCCTCTATATGTTTGAAGGCCACAAGGAGTGGGAAGGCACCAACAAAGAGATCATTTTCAGTAAAAACGATCGGCTCAATAATTTCATATTTGCGTCCGAATTCCTCAAAGATGCCAAAGACATGCGCATGCTGGAAGTCAGCGGGAAGATCGACAACAACCGCAACATGGACTAATTATTGAAGTAAGATTTTGTTACCTTCGCGACACCAAAACATACCTTATCTGCCATGTCGGTATTAGTCAACGCATCATCCAAAGTCATTGTACAAGGGTTCACCGGAACGGAAGGAACTTTTCATGCCACACAAATGATCGAATACGGCACCCAAGTAGTGGGTGGCGTTACCCCTGGAAAGGGCGGGAGCACGCATCTGGACCGTCCCGTGTTCAATACAGTAGCCGATGCAGTGAAATCGACCGGTGCTGACGTCAGCATTATTTTTGTCCCTCCCACCTTTGCGGCCGACGCCATCATTGAAGCAGCGGAAGCGGGCATTGCATTAGTGGTCTGCATCACTGAAGGGATTCCAGTGCAAGACATGGTCAAGGTGAAAAATTATTTACAGGGTTCCAAGACCCGTTTGGTGGGACCCAATTGCCCCGGCGTCATCACCGCCGGCGAATGCAAAGTGGGCATCATGCCTGGATTCATTTTCAAGTCAGGCAGCATTGGCATAGTTTCCAAATCGGGCACATTAACTTACGAAGCAGCCGATCAAATCGCAAAAGCAGGATTGGGCGTAACGACTGCCATTGGAATTGGCGGAGATCCCATAATTGGAACCACTACACGAGAAGCCGTTGAATTATTGATGAAGGACCCAGCTACAACGGGTATTGTCATGATCGGTGAAATCGGTGGCGGCATGGAAGCAGAAGCTGCGCGTTGGATCAAAGAACACGGTACCAAGCCTGTTGTGGGATTCATTGCCGGTCAAACTGCTCCTCCAGGCAGACGCATGGGTCATGCCGGTGCCATCATTGGAGGGTCGGATGACACAGCCGCTGCAAAAATGAAGATTATGCGCGAATGCGGCATCCACGTGGTGGACAGTCCGGCCGACATTGGTAAAACCATGGCCGAAGCCATCAAAGGATAATCCCCAAGTTTTCTTATCATTGTCGGATGAAACGTTCGACCGTTTATTACATCCCCTACAAGTTCAGGAGGATTGAAAATTTGCACATTCTGTTGTGGCTGATCAAGGACAGCTGCTGGGCACTGAATTTTAAATGGCCCGCCATGATCATGATTGCTCCTACCCTGTTGGTCGCCATCCTCATCACCTACCAAACCCGTCGCATCACGAGCGAATTGTTGCACAATCTGGCTATCGATTTTTGGATCACAGCAAACTGCACCTGGATGGTGGGCGAATTCTTTGGATGGGATGCCAATCTCATAGGAGCCTATGGTCTTCGTGAATTATCGATCCTTCCGTTTAGCATTGGACTGCTGATATTGGGATACTACTACCTCGTTTACATGCACAAGGAAGATTTTGAGGAAAAAGTACACCAGCAAACGGAGTCTGTTATTGAAGAAGAAGCAGCAAAAGCCGTCCGATAGGCCGTTTTTTTCTCCCCTGGCTTGAAGTATCTTTGCGCCATGTTCAGATCACATACTTGCGGAGAATTGCGCATAGGCGACATTCATCAAGAAGTCACCCTGGCAGGCTGGGTACAGACCATCCGGAAATTTGGAGCGATTACATTTATTGACCTGCGGGATCGATACGGAATTATCCAACTCGTATTCAATGAATCATTGAACGTCCAACTGGAATCTCATTCGTTGGGAAGAGAATTTGTTGTTCAGGCAAAGGGGAAAGTGATTGAACGCACCAATAAAAATGCATACCTGCCAACCGGGGATATAGAAATTGATGTACAGGAATTTACGATTTTAAATAAGTCGGCTGTTCCACCCTTTACCATCCAGGACGATACAGACGGGGGAGACGACCTTCGCATGAAATTCCGCTACCTGGATCTGAGAAGGAATCCGGTCAAAAAAAATTTGGAATTGCGCTATGCGGTCAACCGTTCAGCACGCAATTATTTGCACGAGCATCACTTCATGGACATTGAAACGCCGTTCCTGATCAAGTCCACACCAGAAGGCGCACGTGATTTTGTGGTGCCGTCACGGATGAATCCGGGACAATTTTACGCCCTTCCACAGTCGCCTCAAACATTCAAACAGCTCTTGATGGTGAGCGGATACGATCGCTACTACCAGGTCGTGAAATGCTTTCGCGATGAAGACCTTCGTGCAGATCGACAACCCGAATTCACGCAAATCGATTGCGAAATGTCGTTTGTGGAACAAGAAGATATCCTGAACATGTTTGAGGGATTGATCAAACGCATCTTTAAGGATGTCAAAGGCATTGACTACACCGAGGCCGTAGAACGAATGACCTGGGAAGATGCGATGTGGAACTATGGAAACGACAAGCCCGATATTCGGTTTGGCATGCGCATCTGCACCCTTAAAAAACCTGCTTCTGTATTTACAGAAAAACAGGATCAGTCTGCTTTGATCAGCGGTGCCAACTTTCAGGTCTTTGATGGTGCGGAGTCCGTACTCGCCATTGCCGTTTCCGGTGGTGCCGCCTATTCGCGCAAACAGCTTGATGAGCTTACCGAATGGGTGAAGCGTCCGCAAATTGGAATGAAAGGATTGGCTTACATCCGTTGCAATGATGATGGCTCGTACAAGAGCAGCATCGATAAATTTTATGCTGAAGAACGGCTCAAGGCAATTTCAACTGCATCGGGAGCTCAAAAAGGGGACATCGTTTTGATCTTGGCTGGAGCAGAAGAACGCACGCGCAAGGCCATGAGTGAATTGCGCTTGGAGCTGGGCGAGCAAATGGGACTTCGCAAAAAAGATGAGTTCAAGTTGCTGTGGGTACTCGACTTCCCGCTTTTTGAATATGCGGAAGAAGAAAACAGGTGGGTGGCACGTCATCATCCGTTTACTTCTCCAAAGCCCTCCCAGATCCAGACCATGATCCATAATGATCCCGCAATACATGACGCAGCCAATTATCTTGCCCACCCGTATGCACAAATCAAGGCCAATGCATACGACATGGTTCTGAATGGAAACGAAATCGGGGGCGGATCCATCCGAATTTTTCAACGCGAGTTGCAGGAAAAAATGTTTGATGCACTCGGCATGAGCCAGGAAGAAGCCTTGCATAAATTTGGGTTCCTGCTGGGTGCATTTGAATATGGTGCACCACCACATGGGGGAATTGCATTTGGTTTTGATCGACTCTGTGCCCTGCTGGGAGGAAGCGAGAGCATCCGTGATTTCATTGCCTTCCCCAAAAACAATTCAGGAAGAGACGTAATGCTGGATGCACCATCGAGCATTGACGATGTCCAGCTCAAGGAATTGGATATTCGGCTGGGAAATAAATCCTAGTGCATTCCCGGCTCTATTTCGTGTGATGTTTACGGCTCCAGACTTCATAGATGGGATCTCCTTTGGAGCTTTTCCCTTTATGGTGCCAGTCGCCCTCCTTCACTTCTGCTTCAAATGAAAGCGAAGCTCCAACGCGTGAGGCATCGCGTGAAAAGAATTCGATGTTCTCGGTGTATTGACCGTTTTTAAATGTATAGGTGCCGCCGCCTGTTCCAAAAAACTCACCCGTTTCTGAGTTGATAGCTGCCCACTGAAAGCGAGTGCCCGACATGATTTTGAGTGTTTTTCGGGCTCCGGGGTTCATGGGCATCATGTTTCCGTTTTGGTGCCTTCCCGTTATGCGCCAGTTGCCTGCCAATCCGCTATTTGCGTCGTCTACACGCTCCCACTCTTGTGTGATTCCTTCTGCCGGCAGATGTAGCTTCTTCCCTTTCAATTTGTGATCGTATGAAAAACTTAGTTTTACTTCATCCTTATTATCGGTATTGAATTCGATGACTCCCGACATGTTTTCGCCGTCAATGGTGGCAGTACCTCCTCGCGTACGGATGAATTTTCGATTGGCCACGTGAAAGGTAGAGACGACAAAATAATTGTCGACTATCGTCATGTACTGAATGGCGGTATCCAGATCACGAACCCACGCACCGGTGAGGTCTTGCGTAAAGCCTGAAAATGAAATCAGGCAATTCAATGCAAACAACTGAAACCATTTCATACTGATTGAATTAAAGTTTACGTATGCGGATATTTTTGAAGCGAACCACGTCTCCGTGACCCAAAAATCCGATGTGTCCGCTGGTGTTCAGCAGTCCCGGATGTTTTTGTCCATCTGCCGTTCCATTCACGGAAGCTGCCTGGATATCTCCATCGAGTATTACCTGTCCATTGAGGGTTACCGTGATGCGTGATCCTTTTGCTATGACTGTTTGCGTATTCCATTCTCCGGTTGTAAGCAAGTAGCCTCGTTTTGCGGGGATGACACCGTAGACAGAACCATGATACTGATACGGCTTGAGTTTCTCGTATACCGGCGCATCGTTATCGAGGATTTGAAGTTCCATGCCCACATAGGCTGCATCTCCTTCGGTGGGCGTGCGGATGCCCAATCCATTATTGGCCCCCGGAGTCAGTTGAAACTCAAACCGGTACTCGAAATCACTGTATTGCTCGCGTGTGAACAAATTTCCCTTCCCCCTTCCGGGATAGGTAACAATGGCCCCATCTTCCACAGCATATCCCTCTTTATTTCCTATCCATTTATCCAGATTGGCTCCATCAAATAAGTGCTCAAATCCTTCTTTCTTTTCTTGCGCAGAGAGTTGTGCAATTTGTGGAGGATTCAGTTCACGGATATAGAGGTTACGATATGCGACATAGGTGCCGTGTGCCTGTAATTCAATTTGTTCTTCTGTAAAAATTGGAAGTGTACGATCCCAATAATTTTCAAGCACGGTTTCATCCGTTACTTTTTGGCCATTGAGAAAAACCGTAACCTTATCTCCCTTCATGATGATATGGAACGTATTCCATTCTCCAATGGGATTATCGGCCACCATCAGTGGTTTACTTGGGTTTTTTTGATTGTTGTACAATCCCCCTGACCCTACTTGGGCACCGGATTCGCGCCGCGAGGTGTCCCAGATCTGCACTTGTGGACTTCCACGGAGATAAATGCCTGCATCCCCTTTTGCCGTGATTTTCCAGTCGACCACCATTTCAAAATCACGGTACTTTTTCCGCGTACAGAGGTTCTCGCCGTGTCCGGTAAAGACCAGCAGTCCATTGTCGACTATCCAATCGTTTTGCATTTGCGCATTAGCAACAGCCTCTGCGTTGAGCAATTCTTCTTCGCTCATTTTCGCCCGGGTGATGGGATTTCCAACCAATCCTTTCCAGCCCGAGAGGTCGCGGCCATTGAACATGGACTCCCACCCATTATCATAAGGAAGCGCTTTGAGATAACCAGTCAAGAGTTTGTTCAATGCAATACTATCCGTTCCCCTGATCAACGGCTTCGCTTTTTCCAACACCGAGCGCGGGGCTCTTCCCCTGAGTGCAGGTTGCCTGAGTGCCATTCTGGTTACAATGGCGGCTGCCTGATGTTTCAAGGCAGGATCATCCAGATAATGAGATGCCACCATCAATGCAGGAAAACTGGTTACCATTTCAAGTTTGTTCAATAAACGGCGGCGTTCGACAGGATCCATTGCCTTTTGCATATCCTCCTGAAACTTGAGCAGGAACCGGGGGTCCTGCATATTGACCAGTCCAATCAAGGGTTTATCAACTCCTGTTGAGGAGGGCAGTTGATAGTGTACATACTGCAATGCTGCCGCAATAGTGCGTTGTGAAGTCCCTTGAGCAGTATTCAATTTCGCATTCAAGGCAGCGATGGCAGCAGACGACCGAATGGTAGCCAGTGCGCGGGAGGCCGGGCCGCACCATTGTTCATCCGAGAGCAATTTGGAAAGTACCGGAACGGAGAGATCAGAACCCAGTACACCGGCGAGGGAGATCAAATATTCTTTTGCATAGAACGTTTTTGCATTTTTTATAGCACTGTTCAAACGTTTTGCAAATGCTGCAGCTTCTTGTGTTTGATTGGCCACGCGATGCGCATAGGCATCGATCGTGAACGTAGCAGTCACTTTGAGCGAATCATCGTCCAGTGATCTAAAGATCTGTTTCCAATTCTCTTGTTGAGCAACAGAAGATGTAAAAGAAGCTATCAGTATACATAAGAAAAGGGGGATTCGTTTCATGAGCGGTTATTTTCAGATGGTCCAAGGAGTGCGCATGGGTGGGTAGACATATCGATTGGCTTCTGCATCGTTGATGAATTCCTGTCGCACAGGATCAAAATTCAAGGTCCTTCCCAACTGCAAGGCTATTTTTCCCATGTTGATGATCGTGCAGGAGCGATGGCCGTTCATTTCGTTGAGCGCAAAGACTTTTCGGTATTTAACCGACTCCACAAAGCTTGTAACCTGCGGTTCAGGATCCGGCATCATGGCCAACTTGTCTTCCAGATTGGGTATGGTCGATTTAAACCCTTTGAACAGCTTTCCGTTGGGGCCCTCGATGTAGGCTACATCTGGATCTTTTGCTTCACCATCCAAAATGATTTTGCAGCCATCATCGTAGGTATACGTGATTTTTCGGAAGGTACCGCAGGCGTCTGGATGTTGCTGTTCGGCATCGACTTCCACTTTCACGGGACTGGTATGGTCTTTGCCTAAAAAATATTGAATAGGATCCAAGTAATGCTGACCCATATCGCCGAGCCCACCCCCATCATAATCCCAATACCCTCTGAATGTTCCGTGCACCCGATGAGGATGATAGGGCTTGAAAGGAGCAGGACCCAACCAACGTTCGTAGTCCAACTCTTGTGGCACCGGTTGTGGCTCCAGTTGTGTTTTACCGACCCAATAAAATTTCCAGTCAAAGCCGGTGTGTTTGCTCACGGTCACCGTCAATGGCCAACCCAATAATCCAGCATCCACGAGTTTTTTTATGGGGCGAACGGAGGTATTCATTCCGTAGAAACGATCTTCGAATCGGAACCAGGTATTGAGACGGAACATGCGACCATTTTGCTTCACTGCTTCCACTACTCGCTTTCCCTCACCAATTGTACGGGTCATGGGTTTTTCGCACCAAATGTCCTTTCCGGCTCGGGCTGCTTCGATCGCCATGATGCCGTGCCAATGCGGTGGTGTAGCAATGTGAACAATATCGACTTCTGGAAGTGCAATCAACTCTTTGTAATCGTGGAATAATTTGATTTTCTCCGGCACCATATTGGCTGCTTCCGAAAGATGCTTGGAATCCACATCACACATGGCCACTACCCGTGTTCCGGCATAAGGAATATGATCCCTGCCCATGCCACCCACACCAATGATTCCTTTGGTCAACTGGTCACTCGGGGGGATGTGTCCGCGGCCCAGCACATGCCGGGGAACAATCATGAATCCTGCAGCGGTTGCTGCAGTGAGTTTAATAAAGGATCTTCTTCCTTTAAGATGAGATGCGTACATAGGCAATCGTTATGTTTTAAAGATAATCAATCGGATAGTTTTTCTTTATTGAATTCTTGCCTATTTTTATTCCCATGAAGCACGCTCATTCAACATTTGCCATTCTCCTGTTCATTTTTGTGATAACTGGCTATTCTAACGCCCAATCTTTTCAGGTGGGCGCAGCGATGCGAAACATCAATCCGGATAAGGACAGTCTCTATTTAGCGGGAGGAAAACCCAATCGTCCCTTCATGGATGTTCACGACGATCTTCATGTCAAGGCCATTCACATCGATAATGGAAAACAGAATATTACGTTGCTGACATTCGACTGTATCGGACTGCTTTATCCGGTTCTGGAAGAGATTCGCGCAGAGATTCGATCCAAATCAAATGACATTGCCCCTGAACATATTGTGATGAGCTCTACCCATACCCATGCCGGTCCGGATGTCGTCGGTATTTGGGGGAAAGATTTTACGCATACGGGTGTGGTGGATCGCCACATGATGAAAATCAAGACAAATGCAGTTGAGGCTATTCTGGAAGCACGTTCCAGGAGAGCTGCGGCCAGCATGGAGTATGCAGTCGGGGAACATGGCGAGGATTGGGTGAAAAATATTTCTGAGCCTACGGAGTTGGATCGAACCCTTTCGGTGATTCGCTTTCGAAATGCACAACAAAAAAATATTGCCACCCTCACCAATTTTGCCTGTCACCCCACCATCATGGACGATGCCACCACAGCGGCCAGCGCTGATTATGTTTGGGGATATTACCGATACATGGACTCTCTCCAAGGAGGAGTAAACGCATTTTTTCAAGGTTCCATTGGAGGATGGATCCAGCCGGAGGATGTGCCTTCTTCATTTGAACAAGCAAATTTTTATGGAACACGATTGGCGCAATACGCGAGCGGGATTCTCAAAAAAGGCAAACGTTCTGCTACAACCGACATGTGGTTCAGGAGCAATAAAGTCGAGTTTCCAGTCGCCAACCCCATGTTCAAGGTACTTTCAAAAAACGGCATCATCAAGCGGTCATTTGGTGAAAATGTTCAATCTGAAATCGCTTTCTTTCAAATTGGAGATGCACAATTTGCCACTCATCCAGGAGAAACGGTCCCGCAGATGAGTTGGGACACCAAAAAACTGATGAAAACAAACGGCCCCAAGTTTGTAATAGGATTGGGACAAGACGCGTTGGGGTATATTTTAAAGCCAACGTTCTTTGATGCCAGTAAGCAAATACCCCACAGCGATTATTTAACGGGCATGAGTGTGGGTCCACAAACCATGGAAATCATCATGCGAACGCTTCAGAAGCTATCAAATCAATAAGGGCATTCATTATTTTTTCAGCCATTTTGATGTAACAAAAAACAGGGCAAAACCGGAGAAGACTGTTATGAGTCCGAAAATGGAAAATACCCTCAAGAGTATATTTCCAAATTCATCTCGACTTTCATAATCCATGGTGTGCATCATCCATAAAAAATCAAATATTCGCCATTTATCGTTTCTGACTTTTTGCACAGTACCCAAAGATGCAGCAACATAGACCACAGCCTGCGAGGGATGATCAAATTGAACTGCGTAAGCCGGAAGCGGGCCGCTCCGGTATTCATGATGTGCATGGGTTGATTCCAGGTATTCCACTTTCTTTACTGCAGCATCCACTACAAAATGACGTTGCGCAACCTGGATTGCTTCTTGTTCGCTGAGTGGTCCTCTTAATGCTCCTGTCCGTGCATCTGCCAAATGTTCCATTGCTTCTGCATGGTGATTTGAAGAAGAGTTTTTTTCCAATGCAGATATACACCTAACCTGATAATAGGGCCTGCCCAGGATATCTACCACCTGAAGACTAACAAGTGAGTCAATTTGATGAAGTGCAGAAATTGAACGCAGTACCTGTGCAGGAGAAACTAGACTATCGTTAGAAGGTAATAGTGGCACGCGCTTTTGTTCATAATCGCCATGGATTTCATCCATATTGCTCCAGCTAAAATACAATCCTCCAGTGGTCCACATCATAAATTGTATTCCCAATAACAACCCTAAGACTCTATGGAATTTTCGGATATAATACTGCTTGCTTCGTTTCATATTATTTTTTAACTCAACACCATAGCAGCGCCTAACGCTGTGCCTTGATGAATAGCCGAGGCCTTTATTTTCTTTGCAGGAAATGCTTCTGATAATAATTTCATAAACAATGAATTGGTAGAAAATCCGCCGTCCACAATAATGGTACTCAATGGAGATTCTGCCTCAATGTGAGCAATGCACTTTACTTGATCATCGATTAACTGTTGCATAAGTTGCCGGTATTCCTCACGTTCGTATACTTTGTTTTTAGGTATGGAGAGACGATCTGCAAGAGCAGTGATACCTTGCTCATGGAAATATCCACCAAAAAATCGGGATGCCTTCACCGGCACACCTGTATACTGAAGATAACAGAGGCAGTCCTTTTGCAATTGATCTTGTGTCAGCGGTGCATGATTAAATGGATTGAGGGCAATACACCAGGTTCCGGTTGACAACAACAAAAAAGGTTCCTGTTCCTGAAGAAGGTGCGGGATAAGCGCTGCAGAACTATCGTGCAATCCAGTTCCACAGATTACCTGTTTCCCAGCAAACTCGATGGAAGTTGTTTGATGAGCATTAACAATAGGCGGGAAAAGGTTAGCCAACCCTTCGTCGACTACCCAGTCATGGTACCGATGATGATCAAAATCCCATAAGTGAGTGTGGCAACCCACACTGGTTATTTCCGTCTGCTGCAGACCACTGATTAAAAAAGCAATGTATTGAGGCAAATGCAAGGAGCAGTGTATTGCCGAAAAAAGGTCAGGCATTTCCTTCTTGATTCGATAGAGCTGCAGACCCGAATTTAAACTTCCAAGAACGGGAGAAGCTGTTATTCTAGCCAACTCCTCTCTCCCACCATATCTGTCATAAAACTCGTCTTGCAGTTGCTCCGGAAACGGCTTTAAATAATTATAGAGCGGGGTAAGCGGATTGCCCTGTGCATCAAGATGAACAAAAGAAGCACCGTATGTAGAAAAATTAATGACGTTGACTTCAAACCTATGATCGGTCACCACTGATGCAAGTCCCTCGATTACAAAGTGTTTCAATGCAACTAGATCCTCACACGGAAATCCGTCTTCGTCGGTTACCTCAGGCAGGTGAACCACGTTTTCAAAAACGAGTTGATGCTGTTCATCAAATAGCAGGATTTTTTTATTGGACTTCCCTATATCGGCTATGGCGGTTACTGGAATGGATTTCATAAACAGCTATAAGCCTGTTGCTTTTGAAACAACTCCTCGCTCGTTGATCAGGACTTCTCGCACGTTCAACTCCCGATAGAGTCGCAATGGATTAAGCGATCCGCCTTTGTTTCTCCGTGCTTCAGCCAACAAGGGGCGCACATCGGTCCTAAACGCATCCTGCAAGATTTCTTGAGCAAGAACTGTATCGTTAGCAATTCGGGCTGACTCAAGTGCATCTGCATCCACCAGCAAGGCTTGGGCATAAGCAAGCTGGATGGCTTCAACGGATTGCAGCAGGTCCTCTAATGGATCTTTTATGTTGTGAGAGGCATCAATCATCCAGGACAAATCGCTGGCATGGTTCATGCTTTGCGCATTCATTCCTTCTACCAGTTCCTGAAAGATGAGGAAAAGCTGGTAAGGGTGAATGGAACCAACCGTTAAATCATCGTCCCCATACTTTGAATCATTGAAATGAAAACCACCCAATTTTTTTTCCATCAACAGCACCGAGACAATCTGTTCAATATTGGCATTGGGAAGATGGTGGCCCAAATCCACCAATGTGAAGGCCTTATTGCCTAATTTATTGGCAAGCAGGTACGATTGGCCCCAATCTCCCACCGTCATGGAGTAAAAATTAGGTTCACATGCTTTGTATTCAATCAGCAATTTCCAATCCGATGGCAGCGATTGATACACCTCAGCAAGGCTGTCGTGCACATGTTGAAACGCTTTTCGAAAATTCAGTTGACCCGGAAAATTAGACCCGTCGGAAAGCCAGACTGTGAGTGCCGTAGATCCCAGTTCTTTGCCGTACTGCATTACTTCGATGTTGTGGGCTATCGCTTGCTTCCGCACATCAGCACTCACGTGCTGGAGGGAGCCGAACTTATAGCTGTGGGACTGACCCGGCTGATCCTGAAACGTATTTGAATTGACCGCGTCGAATCGAATGTCCAATGATTGTGCCAGTGTTCGTATCGCCGCTGGATCGGTTGGAATGTCCCAGGGGATATGTAGCGATATGGCTCCGCTGGAGCGATTCAATGCATGCAACACGCCTATGTCTTCTAATTTTTGTTCCAGGCTTCCCGGTTCTCCTCCAATGGAAAAGCGACCGAACCGGGTTCCACCTGCACCCAACGCCCAACTGGGTATGGCAATTTGAAATGCTTCCAACAAAGGCAGCAATCTACGGGCTGAAGGACGCAGTGTAAATAGCTGTTCCAACCGCAGAAGATGATCCTCGTATAAGCGATTGTTGTGTTGGTCTATGGAATGTTGTTCAATTCTCATGTGAAATTCTATTATCGAACAAAAGAAGTACTGATACCACCGTCTACGTTGATTACATTTCCAGTCGACTTTGAAAGCAGTCCACCTACATATGCAAAGCAGGCATTTGCAATATCTTCCGGTAGAATAACTTGATTCAACAACGTGCGCTTGGCGTAATAGGCAGGGAGTTCTTCCACCGATACCCCGTAAGCGGCAGCGCGACCTTTGGCCCAATCGCCTTCCCAGATCTTGCTATTGGCAATTACAGCATCAGGGTTAACCGTATTGACACGGATGCCGTCTTTGCCGAGCTCAGCAGCATTGAGTCGACTCAAATGCAACTGAGCAGCTTTTGCTGACCCGTATCCGGCGTTATTCGGACCCGACACCAATGCATTCTTACTCACGATATTGATGATATCTCCGCCCAGTGATTGCTTGCGCATTACTGTTAATGCCGAACGGGTAACCAGAAACTGTCCCTTCACCAATACATCATATAGAAGATCCCAATCCGCCTCCGTATGTTCCTCTATGGGTTTAGATATGGAGAGGCCGGCAGAATTCACGACAATATCGCATCCACCAAAACTGAGACTGGCTTCTGAAATGGCATGTTCAATTTGCGCCGATTGTGTAACATCCATCTTTGCACTGCGTACATAATCCTTTCCGTATTGAATTGAAAATTCATCGTATGTTTTTTTCAATCGGTCAGCATCGAGGTCACTCAGCAATACACATGCACCCTCTTGCAGGAACTTTTTTGCCACCGCTTTGCCAATACCCCCCGCACTTCCAGTGACCCATGCCACTTTACCAGTGAGTGGCTTTGGTTTTGGCAGGCGCTGCAGCTTAGCCTCTTCCAAAAACCAGTATTCAATATCAAATGCCTCTTGAGGTGGCAGTGAAGTATATGCTGAAACGGCCTCTGCTCCTCGCATCACATTAATTGCATTGGTGTAAAATTCGGAGGCAATGCGCGCTGTGGATTTATCTTTTGCAAACGTAAACATGCCAATTCCGGGATAGAGAATGACAACCGGATTGGCGTCTCGCATGGAGGGACTGTTCGGTCGGCGGCAATCGGTGTAATATGATTCATACATTGTTCGGTAATCCGCAACCTGTTGATGAAGACGGGTATGCAATGATGAATCATTGAGATCCGCCAATGGCTCAAGATCAAGAATCAATGGCCGAATTTTGGTTCGTAAAAAATGATCCGGACAACTGGTCCCAATTGGCGCCAATCGCTTCAGATCATTTGAGCAAACAAATTCCAACACACATTCATCGTCAGAAAAGTGTGCCACCATCGGCTGAGTTGCCGATACCAGTCCCCTCAGCACAGGCCCGAGCTGAGCAGCTCTTTCCCGTCGTTGCTCTGGATTCAAGGACGGAACATTGATCCCGCCGAAAACATTGCCTTTTGTTTTGGATGCCGATTCAAGGAATTGTGCACAGGTTTCAATTACTTCCAATGAATTATAATAACACGCACGAGAAGTATCTCCCCACGTAAACAGTCCGTGCGATCCCAACATGATTCCTCGAATACCCGGTGAATCTTCCAGACATTTTCGCAATTGCAATCCAAGATCAAATCCAGGGCGCTGCCAATCCACCCAACCAATAGTTCCTTTGAATAGTTGCTGAGTGATGCGCTTGCCATCCTTAGCTGCAGCGATGGCGATAGCAGCATCTGGATGCAGATGATCAATGTGCTTGAAAGGAAGGAACGCATGAAGTGGCGTATCAATAGAGGGAGCTTTAGAATCTAAGTCAAATAAGCAATGGTTGAATAAGGGAACCATTTTGTCTTCTGTAGCAATGCCTTCGTATACCTGCTTCAGGGCATGCAGCCGGTTCAGGTACAATGCGGAGAGTCCCGTTTTTGAAAGCGATCCTAAATCCCCTCCAGAGCCCTTGATCCACATCACATCTGTCGGCTTACCCGTCAAAGGATCATCAGTAACCACTTTACAAGAGGTGTTTCCGCCACCGTAGTTGGTGATTCGCAAATCGGAGCCGAGCAAATTGGACCGATACAACAACAATGCCACCTCATCCCCTTCTAGTGCAGCAGCCCGATGATCGTCCCACACATCATTAACATATTCAAATTTACCAGCCATTACACGTCGTTCTATTGTTTTAAAAAGTTTCCGTATCCAACGATGGCTACAGATGCAAGAATAGTGAATACTCCTAATACAATCATGCGTTTGGTAGCGGGCTTTACTCCTTTCCACTCGTTGAGTCCGATGCCCCACATGTTTGCTACCAGTATGATGCAAGCCATATGCAGAATCCAAGAGGAAGCTCCATTCCCCAATTTACTCTCTCCCATGCCATAAAAGAAAAATTGCAAAAACCAGGTTGTTCCAGCCAGAGCAGAGAACAGGTAGTTGGTGGCCAGCGGGGTTGCAGCGTTTGTATAATCAGAAAAGGATTGATTGCGAACATTCAACAGCAAGCACCACAATAAATTGGTGGCTAGTCCTCCCCACAGCAGTACCACGTAGATGACATTGTTTTGAAACAGGGGGTCCCACCCCAATTCAACGGCTTGTTCCGCCATGGGCTTACCTGCTTCAATACCAAAATTGAAACAAGCGCTCATGATGCCTGAAAATATAGCCACCAGCAGTCCTTTCGTCAGGTTGAATTCAGCAACGGAAGTACGCTTTTCAGCATCGGGAAGATCTCGTTCTTTCATCATGCCTGCACGACCGCAAATGTAGATGCCCAACAGACAAACTACAATTCCTATCAGCACAACCAGTCCCCACGAAGTTCCGATCAAATCAGAGAAAGTCGTTTTGCCTTGTGCAGGAAAGAGGTCGTAGTAAAAAGAAGGCACCAGTGCTCCAAAGGCCGAACAAAAACCAAGCACCACAGAGTTACCCAGGGACATTCCCAGGTACCGCACTGCCAATCCGTAAGTGAGTCCCCCAAATCCCCACAACACTCCAAAACCCAATGTATATATGAGCGTGTCCGTTGATGCAGTGGATATAATGGTGGCAAAATCAGGCACGGTTAAGGCAGCTGCAATGGGTGGAACAATCAACCAGGAAAAGAGTCCCCCCACAATCCAGTAACTCTCCCATTTCCACTGCTTAACCTGTTTAAACGGCATGTAAAAACTCCCGGATGCAAACCCCCCAATGAAATGAAAAATGACACCCAATAGTACCTGCATATGGACTGAATTGATGCACTTAAATATAACAAAAAAGAGGGTGGAAAAAGAAAAGACCTGCAAGTAAATCAGGGTGATTCGAAAATTCGGAAATTGTACTGGATAAATGAACTACGCATGATGCTAAAACTAGTAAAAGCTGCATTCATCTGTTCCTCCGGGCTCCTGGGAACGATGGATCTATGTGGTCAGCAAGAACTGGATGACCCGCTGATGGTTGAGGTATTTCAAAATGCAAAAGGCATCGCGCGCGCCGTAGTGGAAAACCCGGATGCATACCGATTGCAGATCATCTATACCCAAATCAATCGCGACAAAAAAGGGGTACCGCATTTTAAGAACTATTATTATCATGTTGACCCCAACGCATATTTCAATCCCGCATCCATGGTAAAAATGCCCTTGGCGTTTTTGTCACTGGAACAACTCAACGAACAAAGGATTGCCGGTGTAAACAAGCATACCTGGATGGCATTTGACAGCAGCTACCCGCGTCAAGTTGCTTTGCTGCGGGACACCACTGCTCGCGATGGAAAACCCACCATGGCCCATTTCATCAAACGCGCCTTACTGATCAGCGAAAATGATCCCTATAATCGCATGTATCAGTTTGTAGGGCAACACGATATCAATAAGAAACTGAACCAAAAAGGATATGCTTCCACGCGCATCACGCGGCAATTCATGGGATTTACTGAAGATCAAAACCGTCGAACCAACGGCATCCGGTTTTATGATCCTTCAGGAAAGCTGATCCACACACAAGCACCAACGTACAATATCGACAGCTTTCAATTCCCCTCTCCGATCCTGATTGGAAACGCCCATATGGATCGAAACGACAATAAAGTAGATGCTCCATTTGATTTTACCCGACACAATTCCATATCGTTGGAGGACATGCAGCAGATGTTGCAGGCTGTGCTTTTCCCTGAGTACGTTTCACCTTCAAAGCGGTTCGATATGAAGGAAGATGATCGCCAATTTTTATTGAAGTTTCTCTCACAGTACCCTTCAGAAACAGACGATCCGAAATACGATGAGAAGTTGTTTTACGATAGTTATGTCAAATTTTTTTTTCAGGACAGTTCGCACCGTATGCCTTCGCATGTTCGCGTATTCAATAAAGTTGGATGGGCCTATGGATTCATGACCGACGTGTCATATATAGTCGACACCAAGAATCATGTGGATTATTTTCTTTCCGCGACGATTTATGTGAACAGTGACGGAGTGGTGAACGATTCAAAATACGATGAAGAAACCGTTGGATTTCCTTTCTTCAACGAAGTCGGTCGCCTGTTTTATGATTACGAACTTAAGCGAAAGCGCGAGCACCGACCCGCGCTAAATGGATTCGGCATTCGCTACGACAAGCGGGATCCAAATGATCTCCGGACCCCTATAAGAATAGTCGACAACTAGTTTCTCACCCTCGGTGTGCTCAGCTGTTGCAAAGAAACCGACCAGTTTGCCAGCAGCTCACCCTTGACCCCCAAGTATTCTATTTTCAAGGTTCGATCAGCCCCTTTTCCGGAAAAACTGATCCGTGAATAGTTTTGTAATTTATCGACACCCACTACCCGGTAGGGATTGTCTTTTTCTGGACCACCGAAGCTATGGGTTCCCGATGTAAGGGGTGATGAAGTGATATCGTAAAGCGGATAGGTGCCTTCGCGGTCGACTTTAATGATCTCGCTGTGATGCCGATCACCCGTCATGAAAACAACTCCATTGATGCGATTATCTTTAAGGAATGCCATGAGTTCATTGTACTCCTTGGGAAATCGCCGGAAACAGTCGTATGGACTATTGGGATTGAGCATTTGACTTCCTGTGGCAATGATTCGAAAGCTGATGCCTCCATTTGCGTTGCTCTGCAGCAAAGCATTTTTCAGCCAGGTCAGTTGTTCGGCACCAAACATTTCTTTTTCCGGGTTGGGCTGTCCGTTTGTGCTGTCCTTCATGGCATCGTTGCTGCGGTACCAGCGGTCGTCTAGCAAAAACACATCCACATCGTTCCATGTGAATTTGGTATAGATGCCTTGATCATTGAAACCAGAGGAGGGGTTGGCCCAGTAGCTGTTGAAGGCAGCGCGACTGGCTTCTTTCAGCGGATAGCTTTTATCACCATCGTTCCATCCATAATCGTGATCATCCCAAATGGCATAATGAGGCATGGCATGCCAAAGCGATTGCAAAACAGGAAGTTTACGATCGGTTGCCGCGCGTTTGTGCAGTCCCCACGCACTGTAATAATCCACCTCCCGCGTATACCAGTTATCGCCTAGCCAGAGCATGAATGAAGCCGGTTCTTTGGCCATGGTCAGGAATATCGAAGAATCTCCACCGTAGGGTCGACCTGGCCGATCATACGGCGCTTCATTGAAATAGGAGCAGCTTCCGGCGAGGAATGAGAAGTCCGGTGCTGGTTTGCGCCACTGCCGGAGTTCTTGTGTTTTGAAACTGCCGGCAAAAATTACGCGTTTGTCGGCCGCCACCAGTTCATAGCGGTAGGCAGTTCCGGGTCTCAAATCATTCAATTCGTACTGCACCACATTGAAATACGGGTTGAGTCCCGTAATTGCTTTCCCTATTTTCCGCTGGGTTGGCTGTGCTTCTTCGTAAAAATGAGACTGGACTCCTTTGATGGCCTCTTTGTATTCTACCCAGATTTTTGCAGAACGAAGCTCGGTATGTCCTAGCATGGGACCCGAAACAATGTAATCAGGATGCTGGGCGAGAGAAAATAATCCAAGCAATGAAAAAAGGAGAAAGAATAAATAGCGCATGCCAGTTGATTTAGGAGTGATATTCTTAAGCAATACTCCTGCAAATATACTGCTCATGTGCAGAGATGATATTATGTTTTAATGATTAATTACCCTTTATGCAACGAACCGATACGCCCGCAATTTTATTGATTACAGGTTTTTCAATATAGCTATTGATGGACATCAAAATTGAAGTCCCTGAAGTGGGAGAAACCGCACTACTGGTCCACCAATATCCCAATATACCCAGTAATCCAAAACCACGATCATCCCTAAATCCACCAGGCAAGGCCGTGAACCCAGTTTCATTCGTACCATTAGCCCCATCTCCGAGCCATCCACTTGTAGCCTTTAATTTTTTGGCAGTCAAAGATGCCCCTAAATAGCCCTCTAATGTATTCCAGTCAGACAAGGTTGGTATTCGCCAACCTTGTGGACAAAGATTTTTAGCATCAGTGACAGCATAATAATTGTATAGCTTGCCATACGCTGCTGCAATTGATGGTGAATTATCATAATCGCAGTAAGCCGATGAAGTAAATGAAGTCCATGTACTTTGAACCTCTACCAGCTGAATTGGCGTCCCGTCATTAAATTTGGTTGTTTTTAAATTTTCAGCCATCCATTCTTGAGTTCCAACGACTATTGTTTTATAGGAGTTGCCTTCAATATCAGTGATTGGTGTTCCAGTTGTTGCATTTGTAGCAGAAGTTGTAAAGCTAACATCATTTCCATATGATGTTCCCAATTGAGTAGTAGCATATGCCCTTGCAAAATATACCGTCGAGGAATTCAATCCTGTAATTGAGGAAACGAACGCAGTGGTTCCAGTCCCTTCACTGGTTTTAGTCGACATACTTACAGTTGACTGTGGCATCAGGTCCCAAACAATTCCTTTAGCGATAATAGGATATCCACCATCAGAAGATATGGTACCACCAATATTTACAGCATTCATGGTGATATTACTTGCAGGAAGTGTAGTAATAGAAGGTAGCGCTGCCTGAAGTGTTGAAAATTGAATTTGGTTGCCGTAAGCTGTGCCCGCCTGATTGGTTGCCCAAGAGCGCACAAAATAAGTAGTCCCCGGGGTAAGGCCTGAGATAGCAGCAACAAAATTAGCAGTGCCTGTCCCATTAGTAGTTTTAGTACTCAATGCAATGGTCGGATTTTGTGCAGTACTCCAAACGATTCCCCGAGCAGTGATAGGACTTCCATTTTGCTTAATATCGATTCCACCCGATAGAGCAGCATTTACTGTTATACCAGTTAGAGAAGCTGTAGTCAATTGAGGCAGCAGCAACATAGTCAGTTGCAGTTCATTTGTATATGTGGTAGAAGCACCTCCCTGGTTAAACGAATAAACACGATAAGTATAGGTCAATCCCTCTGTTACGGTCGAATCGATGAAGCTGGTAATATCTGCTCCAAGTGTTGCTATTAATGTATAATTTCCGTTATCAAGTTTACGGTCGATTTTGAAACCCGATTCATCAGTAGACTTGTCTGTCCAAATCAGTTGCACCCGAGTGGTTGTTTGTACAGTTGCTCGAAGATCAGTGGGCGAAAGGGGCGGGGCTACCTTAAAAATGAGCTGGGTAGTTGATTCATTGCTCTTGTTCTCCCCAGCGTTAGCAACAATAAAATATGCATATGACTTATCGTGCTGAACATCTGCATCAGCGTATGTTCGGGCTTCTTTACCCAGTGTGGCGATTTGCACGCGTTGTCCATTGGCAACAGAGCGATAAATCGTGAAACCACTAATATTTTCAATTGGCTGAGACCATACCAATTTAATGGATCTCAATTCAGAGGTGCCGACAAAATCACTAGGAGTAAATAAATCCTTGGGGCATTCGGGATCAAAGGGACTGTGCCATTCAAATTTTTGGCATGCAACTACAAAGATACTCGTCAAAAAAAACAACAACACAGTCCTCATCAAATGTTGTTTCATTTGCTATTTGTTTTTTGTATTACGAATCGTCTTTTTAAATCAAGAAAATCAGAAAAAGCTGCTCGATTGTTGCCCAGCCAGTTTTCAAAATAATTTTTTGATAATGACTGCGGTATAATGAAGTTATTGGCATCAACCTGTTCGTCATTCAGCCGAGGTTTACTATAATCGTTTTCGGAGAAAACAACAATCAATGTATTGTCTTCTGATTCCCTTTCGGTAAAAACCTGCAATCCATCTGATGCCTGATTGAATTTATTCTTGGAAGCAGAAAATAATATATATTCTTTGTCCGCTGTAATTTTTACAGACTTCTGTCCCTCCATGCTGCGATAAGGCAACAAGCGATATACTTTCTCGCCATCATCTAAGAATACACTTAAATAACCACTTATTGGGGATTTAACATAGAGATATAGAAGCTGCTCGTCTTTAAACCGATCAGTTACACATGGCTTTTCCGGGCAACTCAATAACTCTACCTCAACATCAGCTTTAGGAATCGCTCTTCTCACTTCCCCCCTTACCCTGCAGCTTATCCATCGTTCTTCACTTCCACGATTGGCACGTTGATCTATTTTAAATTCAGGATCTCCCAAAGTCCGGATCCACTCTCCCTTGACTTTAGTCTGTCCATACGATCGAAAATCTACTTTACCGTTTTGCAGATCCAAGTTGGATTGTTGCTCGATATATTGACCAAATTCTTTAATCAATGCATCAACTTTTGCTAACTCTAAAACCCTTTCTTTTGCTTCATTAAGACTCACGTAGGGTTCTATACGAATATTGCTTTCACCTGAAGCTACTTTTGTAGATTGACTCCTTCCCATAGTTGGGAAGGTGCTGCACAAAATCAAAATAAACGAAAGTATTCTCATCATGCTTTTATTGAGTCAAAGGTATGATTTTGGCTTTTTGAGATAAATACTCCGAAGAGAGCATTCCGCTTTTGGCATTTATATATGTAGGATCACAAATAAGATACTTCTTTCCGATATATGTGATGTAGGTCCCGGTAAACGATTCATTCAAAAAGACTCCAAGATTCACATGACCAGGAAAATCAAGCGCTACAGTTTCCAATTTTAGGTACCGCTTTATCAGATAAGAGAGAAAAATGGTTCGATCTTCACAATCATTTGCTGGGAAGAAAAGACTTTGTTCCGAAAAAAGATATTTCTCTTTACCGAACTGAGATTGGTCGGTTGCATAAGGAAACGCATGTTGACAAAAGTCCAGCAACATGTCGATTGATTCCCGCTTCGATAATCCTTTTAGCTTTGGTTGGAAAAAATCATCCAGTTTTTTCTCATTTGACGATGTGAGACCTGGCCCAAAATATACGCGTAAATCGCATTGGGGATAGGTGGAAAGAAAATCCAATACACCACGATTGAATGTAAATTCAAAATCAATGCCTTTGTATTGATGAGATTTTGAAAATTTATCCCCCTGAAGCAAAGGATATTCCGATAAGGCGAAAGAGACAGATTTTGAATTACCCGGGTAATTATTATTATATGTTTGGAGATCCTGAATAGCATTACGATTTTCTTCCATTACATAAAAAATATCATCGTCTTCTTTAAAATAGGGAGTGCCGTACAATTTCTCTTTTGCAGGAAACAAAAGATAGACAAGTTCTTCATTGTATCCTATTTTAACCTTGTACCCTGCCCTGAGCAAAATGTACCATGAAAGCAATTTTCGCTCATTGGAGCTTTCATAAAATACATGTGCGGCTTTGGAGGATAACTGATAAAATCCCCAGTCATTCAACAGGTATTTTGATCGCATGTTTTGTAAAACGGCCAATTGCTCAGCCCAGTAATCTTTATTACGAGTGAGTCCTGTATAGAATTCTGCGATGGATTTAGGGGAAATCACTCTTAATTCCGGGAGTAAATGCGGCTTGACTTCCAACTGACTTTCAATTCCATAAAATTGAAGTCCCTTGATATAGGAAACGGAAGCATATTCAACCGGGTCATCCATTTGAAGGTTGTGCTGCAAACTCAATAGATTACGCGTTCCCACCTGATTGGTATCCACTTCTACTTCACGGCTGAATGGCGAACGGAGAGAGTCTTTTAATGTTGGCTGAAGGGAGGGCTTCAATGGTGATCGAAGTTCACTGCGGATCAGATTTACTTTTTTCCAAGACTGCTGAAGGAATTGCAAAAAAAGTGAGTCATTCCTATCAATAAACGATTGATGTTGTTGCTGAGCTCCAGACTTGAACTTCTCAAACTGATTGATGAGCTCTTCCTGTTTTTTAACCTGAGAAAATACCGGTAGTGCAACCAATAAAGGTAACAACACACGAAAGGATAGCTTCCTGCATGCAGAAAAGAATATCATCAACGTTGGATAGGCGATCATGAGGAGAAGTACGTTTTCAGTTCCGGAGACTCCATGACCAGCTCCTTTAGCTTATCCAGGCAGCGCTTAAATCTTTGTCTGGCAGAAACAGAAGTGATCTCAAGCCGGTATGCGATTTCATCGAATGACATGCATTTATTCGGGTGTTCTTCGTTTACCTCCTCGCCCAATGTAAAGCGCAGATCGATAACTTCTCTGCACTTATTACCCAACTGCTGTTTAAAGGAAATAAGCGCATTAAAAACATCTAAATCACTTGTCTGGTCCATAACATCATGGTGTTCTATGAGTTCCAGGGGATTATTTCTTGAAAGTTGTTTTAAACAGAGATTTCGACAAATCGAAATGAGATAGGTGGAGAAGCTACTTTCAGCTCGAAATTTACCTTCCTGGACATTGAAAATAGCAAGCGAGAAGCCTTCTTGAAAAATATCTTCCGGGTCTAAAGTAACATTCTTAAATGCCCAAACCATTCTCTTCACTTTTTCGAAATTTTTATGGTAAAGCGATGCAATCTCGTATTCATTCCTATTCTGTATAGCCTCGATGAGGGCCGCTTCACTCTCTCTGATTTGTTCTGATGTGGGATTGATTTGTGACAGTTTACCCGATTCCATTTACCGGCTGGTGTTTGGTTGGAATAAATTTAACAAACTTCACACAAAGCAGTGCTTAAAATAAAGAGTATGGGACGCCGATTGGCGTCCCTGATGCTTCATAGGTTAACATCTATTCGCGTCATTTTACTTGAAATCGAGGAGTTTGTCTAATTTTTCGTGAAGGATTTTGGTTTTGTCGGTTAGTTCACGACGAAGCACTTTTTTTCCCGCCTCAATTGCCATTTCACTGTTGTAACCGATACGGATATTGACCTCCACATTGTTTTTCCCAACCGGACGGTAAATTTCCAGAAGAGGCAGCACACGTCCAATTTCCTGAACAACCAGGTTTTTGATTGCGCCGGCAATTTCTGTTACTGAAGCCGCTTCTTGAGTACTCAGCTGCGCATTTGCGATATTTCCCTCAATCAAAGCTGCCACATTGGTAGAGATCGTTCCTGCCAACTCAAATTTGGCAATTTCATTTGCCTGAAGTTTAGCCGCAGTTATACTCTCACCAACAGCATTACCATTTGCCGTTATGTACTTCGGATACCCGGTTTCTGCATCCATTTCGATTGAGCGGATCCAGGAGGATTCGACTTGGCGTGCGATAGGAAGGGCTCCAGGAGCCACATCATACCCTTCCCGGGTCAACTGACGTGCTTCTTTTTTGGCCTTGCGCATGACCCTGGATTTTAGCTCTTTTTCAGCCGCGCGGGTGGGCTTCTTTTGAGCCATCAGGTCGGCATTGGAAAACAAAAGCACAAAGGCCAGGAGCAAAAGTTTAATTATCGGTTTCATCTTTTTACTTTTAAATTTAGTTATTGGTTGGTTTGTTTTGTGACAAAAAATTGTAACTTTATCTAAGTTTATTTTTATAATGTATAACAAATTGTATTTCAATTTTTTAAATATACTATAAATACAAAATTAATAGCATGGGAGCTTCTTTTAATTATCTGCCAGCCAGGTGATTTCTTCTTGGGTTAGGTGTAAGTATCCCTAAAAAGCAGACGGTTTAAAACTTAAGTATTAATCTTAAATTTAAACTGCCATGAAAAAATCTCGATTCACGGAGGCGCAGATTGTCTCCGCCCTTAAAAAGCAAGAAGCCGGTATCTCCACCCGAGAGATTTGCCGGGAGCTAGGTGTCACAGAGACTACCTTTTACAACTGGAAGGCCAAGTATGGGGGTATGGAGATCTCTGATGTCAAGAAAATGAAGTCTTTAGAGGAAGAAAATGCCCGCCTCAAAAAGATGTATGCAGACCTGGCTATGGACAATCAGATTCTCAAGGACCTCTTCACAAAAAAAGGCTGGGCCCTGCCACAAAAAGGCAATTAGCAGAAGAACTGGTACGTGATCAAGGCGTTCCGGTGAGCAGGGCCTGCAAGTTGGTTTCTTTCCCCCGTTCTCAGTTTTACTACAGCAGTAAACGGGATGACCAAGAACTGTCGGATGCGTTACAGGAGCTGGCCTTTAAGCACCCCTCGTACGGCTTTAGGAAGCTGTTTGCGTATCTCAGAAGGTCTGGCAAGCCTTGGAACCACAAAAAGGTCTACAGGGTCTACAAGCTCCTAAAACTGAATAAGAAACGCCGAGGCAAACGCAGACTTCCGGCCAGAGTAAAACAACCACTGGTTCAGCAGGAACGTATCAACAGCAGCTGGAGTATGGATTTTATGA
>Ga0194129_10000572_pt1 | contig 69407 bp, 60 predicted proteins | sample TA2KigCa35mmetaG_FD_150862 | JGI IMG/M metagenome (GOLD analysis project Ga0194129, IMG submission 150862) | Freshwater microbial communities from Lake Tanganyika, Tanzania - TA2015038 Kigoma Deep Cast 35m | ecosystem: Environmental > Aquatic > Freshwater > Lake | place: Tanzania: Lake... | reverse complement strand
TAAGGACTGAGGTCGCGGCGCGAGCGTGCTCAGCCGGAGTAGTCGTCGTCGCTCATGGGGACTTCCCCCTCGACGCCGCGCGCGTGCTCGGGAAGCGCCGGCAGCACGGTTCGATCGAAGCCTGGGGCGACCCAGAACACTTCCGGCGTCGCTTTGTAGCCGCTGTAAAAGGTGCGTTGCTCGGTGCGCCCGTCCTTGAAGTGAACGATCACCCGCGAGTGCACGTCCATGCCGCGCGTCCCCTTCTGCTTCATCATCATCTTGCCCGACGGGAGGAACGGCTTCTCGGTGATGCGACGCAGGTAAGGCATGATGTTCGTCACCGAATAGGCATACTCGATGCGCTCGACCTCGACGCCGCCGAGCAGCTCAATGCGCAAAGTGCCCGGCTTCGGCACGAACGCATGCACGATCACGCGGAAGGGGTATGGGTTCCGGAGCCGCAGGTCCACGGTCGGGTATTTCACCGCCGCGTCAAGCCCGAGCCGGGTGTAGTCGGACGGGCGTGAGTGGCTGCGGCGAGCCACCACCTCGAGGCCGCCGTGGAGCGCCGCGCCGTAGAGGGTGCTCGAGACCTGGCACGTGCCGCCGCCGATCCCGGTGGTGAGCTCGTCGCCCACGATCTCCGGAGCCTCATGAAATCCAGCCTCGCGCGTGCGCTCACCGACGCGGTCGTTGAAACTCATGACGCCGCCGGGCCCGAGCACCAGCCCGTCGAGCTTGGCGGCCGCGTGCTCGACGTTCTTCGCGCGACCGACCTTGTAGGTGGAGTACCGCGTCTCGAAGGCGGCGAGGACCTTGGAGAGATCGACGTCCTCGAGGTCCGCGAGGGTCACCGCTGCGCTCACCGTCGACGAGACGAGGGGCACCGAGTCGACCCGCCCCGAGGCGAGCGCATCGAGCGCCGAGGCGATCCCATCGACCGTCGCGGCGGCGTCCACGCTGCGGCCGATGACGTCGGGTCTTCGCTCATGGTGCTCGAGATCCATCGAGGCGTCGACCGGCACGCGGTCGAACCCCTCGGCGAACTCGGCGATGCGCGCGACCGCGCGGGCGCGATCGAGCACGTAGCGCGCGCGCCGCTCGACCCGACCTTGCCGTGCCCGGCGAGCCTCGCGGAGCCGCTGCGAGAGCGGCCCTGAGTGGGCGACCTCGCGAAGCCGAGCGAGCGTCTCAGCGGTATCGAGCGACACTCCGAGCGCACCGAGCGTCACGGAGCGCGTCTCCTCGCCATGGCGGAGGGTGAGGGTCCTCGCGCGGGCGTCGGTCTCGAGGCTCGCGAGAACGCGAGGCACGTCGTTCGCGTCGCGGAGGGTCGCGCCATCGAGGACGACCCCCTCGGCGATGGGCGACGCGGGGAGCCACGGCGCAACCATGACGAGCGACCCAGCCCCGACGCCGGAGCCGACGGCGAGCGAGACGACGACCGAAGCCCAGCGGCTCATGTTCCTGTGGAGTAGGTTACCGAACCACCGAGCGACCCTGCCAGTTTCGCGGTGGACACATGACGGCGAGCGCACGCCGTCATAACGACGGCGGCTCAGCCGCCGCCGACGAAATGCACGATTTCGACGCGATCTCCCTCACCGAGGACGTACGCGGCGTGGCGCGCCCGGGGGACCACGGCCGCGTTGACCTCGACCGCGACGGGCCCCGCGCCGAGCCCGAGACGCTCGACGAGCACGCGGATCGTCGCCCCCTCCTCGATCTCGTGGGGCTCACCGTTCACGACGAGGCGCATCACGAGCCCCTCAGGTAGGACTGCGCCATCTGAAGGTAGGCCGCGGCACCCGCGCGTCCGAGGAAAAGCTCGTGATCGCGGAGCGGCCGCACGATCTTCGCGGGCGTTCCGAGGACCATCGAGCGCGGGGGCACGATCGTCCCGGGCGTCACGACCGCGCCCGCTCCGACGACCGAGCCCTCGCCGATCACCGCGCCGTCGAGGATCACCGAGCCCATGCCGATGAGGCAGCCATCCTCGACCGTGCAGCCGTGCACGACCGCGCGGTGACCGATCGTGACCTCGTCGCCGATGGTGGTATTCAAGTTGCCGCCGGTGACGTGCACCACGGTCAAGTCCTGGATGTTCGTGCGCTTGCCGACTCGGATCCAGCCGACATCGCCGCGCAAGACGCAGCCGAACCAGACGCTGGACTCGTCGCCGATCGCGACGTCGCCGATCAGCGTGGCGTTCGGCGCGACGTAGGAGCCCGCCCCTAGGACGGGGCTCTTGCCCTCGAACGAGATGACCGAACTCATGCCTCTCCTCGTGGGCCAGGGCTCGGCTTATCGCCGAGGAGCGGGAGCGCGCGCCTCATGCGCGTCGGCATCCCCTCGGGCGTACGCGCGAGCTCGGCCTCCGTCATGCGCCCGAGCAGCGAGTGCTTGTACGCCTCGACCACGGTCACCTCGACGACCTCACCGACGCGGCTTCGCACCCGGGCTGCGTCTTCAATGTGCACGATCTCGTTGCGCTCGCTGCGACCCGTCGCGTTCTCCTCGCGGGCTTTGCTCGGCCCCTCGACGAGCACCCTCAAGGTCTTGCCGAGCTGCTGGGCGAGGTGCTCGCGCACGAGCCGCTCGGACACGTCGAAGACGCGGGCGAGGCGTCGCGACTTCTCGGCCTCGGGGACATCGTCGGGGAGGCGCTCCGCGGGCGTGTTCGGGCGCACCGAGTACTTGAAGCCGAAGACGCCGACGAAGCCGACCGCCTCGATGAGCGAAAGCGTCTCCTCGAAGTCGGCCTCGGTCTCACCGGGAAAGCCCACGATGATGTCGGTCGAGATCGTCGCCTCCGGGACCGCGGCCCGCAAGCTCGCGACGCGCGCGAGGAACTCGTCTCGGCGATAGCGCCGCAGCATGCGTTTCAGCATGCGGTCGCTCCCCGACTGCACCGGCAGATGCACGTGATGGGGCATGATCGCGAGGTCGCGGTGGGCAGCGATGAGCGACGGCGTGAGGTGACGAGGATGCGGGCTCGTGTAGCGAAGGCGTACGAGGCCAGGGACCTCGGCCGCGATGGCGCGGAGCAACGCGGCGAACTCGCTCTCGTCAGGGTCCCCGGGGTCTGCCTCTGGCGCTCGCGGCAACGCGCCCCGAGGATCGCGGTAGCTGTTGACGGTCTGACCGAGGAGCGTCACCTCGCGCACCCCGCGCGAGACGAGATCGGCGATCTCGGCGATGAGCTCCGCGCTCGAGCGGTAGCGCTCTGGGCCGCGGGTGTTCGGGACGACGCAGAAGGTGCAGCGCTCGTTGCAGCCCTTCATGGTGGTCACGAAGGCGGTCGGACGCTCGCCGAGCGTCGTCGGCGCGGTGAGGAAGCGCGGCGCGTCGAGATCGAACTCGGTGCGCACGAGCGGTGGGCTGCCCATTCGCAGCTCGGCGAGGAGGCCGGGCAGCTCCGCGATGTTGTCGGGACCGAGGACGAGGTCGACCGAAGGCATCTCGGCGAGAATGGAGCGCCCCTCTTGCTGCGCCATGCAGCCCGCGACGACGATCAAAAGGTCAGGGCGCTCACGCTTCACCTTGGCCCAGCGCCCAACCTCGCTCCGGAGCTTCTGCTCCGCCTTTTCGCGCACGCTGCAGGTATTTAGGATCACGACGTCGGCGTCGTCTGCGGCGACCGCGGTCGCGCCACCGCCCCTCAGCACCTCCTCCATTCGCTCGGAGTCGTGCTGGTTCATCTGGCAACCAAAGGTGGTGACCGAGAACCCGGGCATGGGACGCGGCTCTACCATTTTTTCCTCGGCGGGGCGCGCGGAGAGTAAATGCCCCAGCGGAGACCGGCTCCTCGAATGCTGTTCAACTCGCGCACGTTCCTCGCGTTCTTCGCGATCGTGTTCCCGGTGTACTTGCTGCTCCGAGGTCGTCGGCGCGCGCAGAACGCCTGGCTCCTCGCGGCGAGCCTCGTCTTCTACGGGTTCTGGGATTACCGCTTTCTCGCCCTCCTCGCGCTCTCGAGCGGGGTCGACTTCGTCACGGCCCAGAAGATCCACGACAGCGCCGACCCGCGTCGAAAGAAGGCTTACCTCGTCGTCTCGCTGGTGATGAACCTCGCGGTGCTCGGATTCTTCAAGTACGCGAACTTCTTCGCCGACAGCGCCATCGCGATGCTCGCCCTCACGGGCGTCAAGGCCCCGCCCTTTGCGCTCTCGATCGCCCTCCCCGTCGGGATCTCGTTCTACACGTTCCAGGCGATGAGCTACTGCATCGACGTCTACCGCGGCGACCTCGAGCCGACGCGGAGCCCGCTCGACTACGCACTCTTCATCGCGTTCTTTCCGCACCTCGTCGCAGGACCGATCCAGCGCCCCGTGGTGCTGCTGCCGCAGATGTCGCGCGACCGGCGCATCGAGTGGAGCGAGGTCAACGCCGGCCTCTGCTTGATCGTGGGCGGGTACCTGAAGAAGGTCGTGATCGGCGACACGATGGCGCTCGTCGCGAACCCAATCTTCGACCATTGGCGCGACCACCGCGGGCTCGACGTGGTGCTCGCGGCGCTCGCGTTCACCTTCCAGATCTACGCGGACTTTTCTGGCTATTCGGACATCGCACGCGGTCTGTCGAAGCTGATGGGCTTCGAGCTCTTGCTGAACTTCCGCCTCCCTTACTTCGCGATCAACCCCACCGATTTCTGGCTCCGCTGGCACGTGTCGCTGTCGACCTGGCTGCGCGACTACCTCTACATCCCGCTCGGCGGAAACCGAGGCTCGAAGGCGAAGACGTACCGCAACCTGTTCCTCACCATGCTGCTCGGCGGGCTCTGGCACGGCGCCGCCTGGAACTTCGTCCTCTGGGGCGCGTACCACGGCCTCTTGCTCGTCCTCTATCGTCTGCTCGATCGCGACCCCGAGCACGAGGATCCTTGGTCGGGGCGCTACGCGCGGCCGCGCGTGCTCGCGAAGATGGCGCTCATGTTCGCGTTCACGGTCGTGGGCTGGGTGCTCTTCCGAGCGAAGTCCGCCGCGCAGGCGTTCGGCATGCTGGCCCGGATGGGCGTCGCGACGAGCGCGAGCACCGCGGCCACCGCCGCCACGCTCGCTTGCTTCGTGCTGCCCCTCGTCGCGTTCCAGGTCGCGCAATACCGCGCGAACGATCTGCTCGTCCTGACGCGCGCCCGCCCGTGGATGGTCGGCGCAGCCTACGGCGTGATGCTGGCCGTGATCGCCGTGTTCGGCGTGCGCGAGTCGGTCGAGTTCATCTACTTCCAGTTTTGACGAGAGCCCCATGCCCCCCCTCGACAGGTCATGAGCCCGCGCCACTCGATGCTCACCGGCGAGAACGTCGTCGCCGCACGCCGCTCGTCGGTGCTCGTCACGCTCGCCGTCGCGCTCGCGGTCCTCGCCCTCGTCAATGTCGCCGCGGGCGCTTGGCTGCGCGCACGCCCGCAGAACCGCGCGTACTGGCTCATCGAGTCGAAGTGGCGGAAGCTCGAGGCGCTCGAGGCGCCGGTCGACTGGCTGTTCCTCGGTGACTCGAGCTGCAACCAGGGCCTGCGCCCGGACATATGGCGCGAGGCGACCGGGGCGACCGCGGTGAACCTCTGCACCATCGGGGACATGCTCGCGACCAACGACGCCTGGATGCTCGAGCGCTACCTCGCGCGACACGGCGCGCCGCGCGGCGGCGTGGTGGTGATGCACGCCTACGACGTCTGGCACCGCGGGATGAGCGGGGCCTTTCGCACCCAGCTCCTCGCTCGGGTCCCGCTTCCATGGGGCTTCTGGGAGCGTGCGACGCCGAAGGTGACGCTCACGCGGGACGAGGCGCTGTCGGTCGCCGCCTCGCGGTACGCGCCGCTCTACTCCGAGCACGCCACGCTCGCGAAGCGGCTCCGACCACTCTCGGGCGAGCCCTCGCCGCAGTTCGCGCTCGACGCCGACGGCTACATGCGGCTCGACGACGCCGCGCCCGCGCGCGTGAAGCGAGACGTCCGCGGACACCTCGGCTTCGTCCGTCGCAAGAAGCCCTCGGTGTCACGCGAGAACCGCGAGGCCCTAGCGAGGCTGCGTGCGCTCGCCGAAGAGCGGGAATTTTCGCTCTATCTCGCGGCGAGCCCGATCGCCGACGAGCTCGCTCGCGACGCCGAGTGGAGGCGACACTTCGACGGGGTCGAGGGCGCGCTCGCGAAGGCAGTGGAGGGATCGCCGCGCGCGCGCCTCGTCCTGACGACACCCGCGACGTTTCCCGCGACGCGGATGGAGAACGCGGATCACCTCGTCCATGAGGCCGCCGCGAGCTACACGAAGCAGGTCGCCGAGGCCGTCGGAGCGAGCCGCACGAGCGCGACCACCCCGACCAACGCGGCGCCGGAGTCGAGCGCCTCGGGCACCGCCACGAGCGCCGCGTGCCCGGGCGACATGGCGCTCGTCGCAGGCTCGTACTGCCCGGTGGTCTCGCAGCGCTGCGTCGACCAGCCCGCCGTCGTCGGAGGCCAGGGCCACATGCAGTGCCAACGCTTCGAGAAGGCGAAGTGCATCGCTCCGCGACGAAGAGACGTACGCTTCTGCATGGACCGCTACGAGTGGCCGAACGAGAAGGGGGCCCTGCCACGGACACTGACCTCCTGGCTCGAGGCGCGCGCGATGTGCGCGGAACGCGGCAAGCGCCTCTGCACCGAGGACGAGTTCAACTTCGCCTGCGAGGGCGAGGCCATGAGCGCTTACGTCTACGGCGACGCCCGTGACTCGACGGCGTGCAACTTCGACCGCCCCTACATCGAGCGCACCTTCACGTACACGCGCTGGGACAGCTGCATGGCCGACCCGACGTGCAAGGCCGAGTTCGATCGCCTCGATCAGCGCGTACCCTCCGGCTCGATGCTGCGCTGCGTGTCGCAGGCGGGCGTGTTTGACCTCAACGGCAACGTCAACGAGTGGGTCGAGCGCACCGAGCCGACAGCGACGTCGCGGTCGGGCCTGAAGGGCGGCTGGTGGGGGCCCGTCCGCGACCGCTGCCGGCCGATGACGACGTTCCACCTCGCCGGGGATTTTGGGTACGAAGCGGGATTTCGATGTTGCCGCGACGCGGGCTGACCGAGCAGACGTGCGTCACCGATTGCGCATCACGGCCTCGACCTCGTCGACGCGCTTCGGGACGGCCTCGGTGAGGACCTCGTGCCCCGAGTCGGTCACGCGCACGTCGTCCTCGATGCGAATGCCGCGAACATCGGCGTAGCGCGCGAGCACCTCGCGGCGCAGATCGTCGCCCAACGGGCCGGTTCGCGCAGGGTCCCCGAGGATCCCCGGGACCTGGTAGAAACCCGGCTCGATCGTCACGGCCATGCCGGGCTCGAGCTCGCGATCGAGCCGCAGGAACGCATCGCCGAAGGTCGCCGAGCGCGTGCGCCCCGGCGCGTAGCCCGCGCGGTCGCCAAGATCTTCCATGTCGTGGACGTCGAGCCCGAGGAGGTGGCCGATGCCGTGCGGGAAGAACAGCGAGGCGGCGCCGCGCTCGAGGAGACCGTCGACCTCGCCACGAAAAATGCCGAGCCGGACGAGCCCCTCGACGAGGCCGCGCTTCGCGACGTCGTGAACCTCGCGGTACCGTCGACCCGGGCGAACGGCGTCGATCGCGGCGAGCTGTGCCTCGAGGACGACGTCGTAGAGCGCGCACTGCGTTGGGCTAAAGCGCCCACTCACCGGCCATACCCGGGTGATGTCGGCGGCCCAGCCTTCCGGGGTCTCTCCGCCGACGTCCGCGAGCAGCAAGTCTCCGTCGCGGAGCGGCTGCGAATGGTCGTCCGAGTGCAGGACCTCGCCGTGGACCGTGACGATGGGGCCGTACGCGTCCTCGAGGCCGGCGCGCCGCAGCACCGCGAGCATGGCCGCGTGCACGTCGCGCTCGCTCCCGCCGGGCGCGGTCGCCCTCATGCCCGCGAGGTGGGCCTCGGCGCTGACGCTCGCGGCAAAGCGCAGCTGCGCGACCGCCTCGTCGTCATGACGCAAACGAAGCGCGATCATCGCGTCGGCGAGGCTCGCGTCGCGAGCGTCCGTGAGCCTTGCCCCCGAGCGCGCCACCACCGAGCGGCCGAGGCGCTCGCCGAGCCACGTGGAGCTCGCGCCATCTTGCGTCGGCAGCGTGCCGACGTCGCGGCCGAGAGCTGCGAGCGCGGCGTCGAGGCTGTCGAGGGGACGCACGTCACCACCCTCGTCGGCGAAGCCGAGCTCGTGCGACACCGCGTCAAGCGCAGGCCGGGGTCCATGCCATAGGGCGTCCTCGGGATCCGGCGGGTGCGTGAACAACACGGAGCGCCCGTTCGCGAGCAGCAGCGCGGCCCCGGAGAGCGGGCGACCGACCAGGTAGAGGAAGTGGCTCGACGCGCGGAATGGGTACCGGTTGGCCGCGTAGTTGCGGCTCGGGGCCTCTCCGGCAGCGATAAGAACGGGACCCGACAGCTTGGCGTGCAAGGCTCGGCGACGAGCGACGAAGGTGGCTTTCGGAGTGACGATCGCGGCGGTCATCGTGCGGGATCTTCCTCGTGGGCTTGTGGGACGCGCCCTGGGTGGGCTAGGGTTTGACACAGTTTCGGTTACGCTTCGAGGACTTGGACCCCCATGGCGACTCACTGGCTTCTTCGGGTTGGTATCGGCGTTGGCGCGCTGTGCCTCGCGCTGTCGACGTTCTCGAGCGCGTGCCGCGGCAAGGACTGCGCGGACGAGCGCATCGGGCAGAAGCGATGCGTCGGCAACCGGCTCGAGACGTGCGGGCCGAACAACGAGCTCAGCTACGACAGCTGCACGGATAACGAAGGCGAGAACAAATACTGCAGCGTCGCGCACAAGGCGTGCGTCACGAAGGAGATCTTCGACGCCCAGACCGTCGGCTCCTCGTCGAGCGCGGGCGGCGGCGAGGGCGGCTCGATGACGCACGGCTCGGGCGGCATGCACGCGGGGGCCGGCGGCGACATGGTCGCCTCCTCGAGCGCGGTCGCTTCGAGCGCCGAGATGGCTTCGTCGGGCGCGATGTCGTCGAGCGCGGCCACCGGAGGCGGCGACCCCACCATGCCGCTGAACGGCTGCGACCCGAACGCTCTCACCGACTACACCGCGAACCCGCTCCCGGTCATCGTGTTCAGCGGGATCAGCTACCAGCCCGCGTGCATCAAGATTAAGCAGGGAAACCCCGTGCTCTTCGTCGGCAGCGGCACGGACTTCGCCGCGCACCCGATGTACGGCGGCTTGATCAATTCCAACAACGTCAAGACGGTCGACTCGATCGGGCCCATCAAGCCCACGACCTCCGGGATGCAGGCGCAGTTCACGTTCCCGCAGACTGGCGCATACGGATTTTTCTGTGACTTTCACTACGCGGCGGGCATGAAGGGCGCCGTGTACGTGGTCCCCTGACGCACGCGGGACGAGCCGCGCGCTGCGCAGATGACGGGGTGCGCGCTTGGCGAGCCGCGTGCTGCGCAGATGACCGGGAGGTCTCAGACCTCGCGCGCGTCGCGGCGGCCGGCGTGCGGGTCGATTGGCGCCGTCGGTTTCGGACATGCCCCCGGAGTTGGCCCGGCGCGGCGAGCCCTGCGAGGGTTAAGCCAGACGCACACGGCCGATCGTGGCCGTCTTCACACGCCCGCCCGCGGCCCTCGAGGTCGCGGGCGTTTTTCTTTGCGCCTCGAGTGGGCATGAGGAATTACGTGTCCGTTTCATGCGGCTCGTCGTCACTCCGTCCGCATCTCCCCTTCGCGGCGTCGTCCCCGGACCGATCGACGCGCGAGCAGCCACCTACGCCATCGCGATCGCCGCGCTTTGCGAGCGGCGCGAGAGTGAGCTCACCGGACGCGGCCTCCCGCAGCTCGCGATCGTAGGCGCCCTGCGCTCGCTCGGCGTGTCGATCGACGAGCGCCGCGACGCTCGCGGCCGAGTCATCGGCCTCGCGGTCCGCGGACGTCACCTCGAGACCTGGCAAGCCCCCGAAGCCCAGCTCGACGCCGCCGACGACGCCTCGGCAATGGCCGCGCTCGCCTCGCTCGCCGTTGGCCTGCCCTTCTCCACCACGCTCTCGGGCGACCCCGCGACGATGCGGAACGTCATGGCGCCGATCGCCAAGGTGCTGCGTCACCGCAACGCGCGCATCGAGGGCAAGCTCGTCGCGCCGGAGCACCCAGACCCGCGCAGACGTGTCGGCGTCGTGGAGCCGCCGTTCGAGCTTGGCCCGAGCGACGTCCCGCTCTCGCCCCTCGCCTTCGATGTTGCCGAGGCCGAGAGCTGGCCAGGCGCTCGCCCGCTCGTGAAGGCCGCCGCCTTGCTCTCGGGCATCCGCGCGGAGGGGACGACGCAGCTCTACGAGCGCGAGCTCGGCGACGACACGGTGCCGGGACTCCTCGCCGCGGCGGGTGTCCCGCTGCGCTCGCTCGGGCCGCTCACCGAGCTCGACGGGCCCGCCGAGCCCGTAGGTCTGCGCGGCGAGCTTCCGGTCGACGCGAACGCGGCCGTCGCCTTGCTCGCGGTGTCGCTGCAGCCGGGGGGAGAGACCGTCGGTGTGCGGCGCGCTCCGAGCCGCCGCACCTCGAGCGGGTGGCTCGAGGCCTTGACCGATGCGGGGGCAACCCTCGCCGTGGAGGCCAAGCAGGACGCGCTCGGGCAAGCGGCAGCCGACGTCACCTTGCGCGGCCCGCTCGAGCGCGGACTCGACCTCGGCGGCGAGCGGGCCCACCGAGTCGGCGTGTCGACCGCCGTGTTGCTTCCGCTCGCAGCGCGCGCGCCTGAAGGGGCGCACAGTCGACTCACGGATCTCGAGGACCTCGAGGAAGGCCATGCGCGGCTGCTCGACGCCTTTGGGATCGGAACGCGCCCGCTCAACGGTGGCATCGCCGTCGAGGGAGTTGGCTCGCGCCGCGTCCATGCGGTGTCGCTCGACGTCGAGAGGCGTCCCGATCTCGCGCTCGGCGCCGTAGTCCTCGCGCTCGGGGCCGACGGCCCGTCCGTCCTCGCGAACCCAGACCTGTTGCTCGCGCGCTATCCGCGGCTCCTCGCGACCCTGCGCGCGCTCGGCGCGACGATCGACGTCGTGGCTTGAGTCGCGTGCGCTTCGATGTAGTCTCCGACCCCGCGATGACGAGCGGCGGCGAAAACCGGGTGGTCGTGGCGATCGACGGACCGGCGGGAGCGGGCAAGAGCACGATCGCCCGCAAGCTCGCCGACACGCTCGGCTACGTGCTGCTCGACACGGGCGCGATCTACCGCTCGGTGGCGCTCGCGGCCGAGCGTGCGGGGGTCTCGTGGGACGACGAGGCACGGGTCACCGAGGTTGCAGCCGACCTCGCTCGCCGCGGTGGCCTCGCGCTCCAGCCCGTGCCTCGCGGCACGGGCGATGAAGCGAGCGAGCGTGGCCTACGCGTCGTCCTCGAGGGCGAGGACGTCTCGGCCGCGATCCGAACGCCATCGATCAGCCTCGGCGCGAGCCGCATCTCGTCGATCCCCGCAGTGCGCTCGGCCCTCCTCGAGCTGCAGCGCGCGATCGGCGCAAACGGCGGCGTCGTCGCGGAAGGACGCGACATCGGAACCGTCGTGTTCCCTCAAGCTGCGGTGAAGGTGTACCTGACGGCGAGCGTCGCGATCCGAGCCGAGCGGCGACACGAGGAGCTGCGGCGCGCAGGCCAGGAGATCGACATCGAGAAGGTCCGCGAGGAGGTCGAGCTGCGCGATCATCGCGACACCGAGCGCGCGGTGGCACCGCTTCGTCAGGCCAGAGACGCCGTGCTCGTCGACTCGTCGGGACGCGAAATCGACGAGCTCGTCGAGGAGCTCGCTGCGCTGGTTCGCCGTGCTGCGTCCTGAGCGCCTCGCCTCGCTCTTGCTGCTCGCCGCGTGCGGGAGAGTCGTCCCGGCAGGCGGCGAGCCGCGGAGCTCGGGCGCCCTGACTCCGTTTGCCACGGCGTCGTCGCGCGCGCTCCTCGAGCCACGCGACCTCATCCCCGCCGACCTCGACCTCGTGGTTCGACTCGACTTGCGGATGATTCGCGAGAGCCTGGGCGCCCTCGCCGCCGACGCCTTGTTCGCGAAAGGCCTCGACGAGGCGCGGCTCGATCGGACTGCGCGCGACGTGTTTCGCGGGCTGGGGTCGTGTGGCTCGGCGTTCGCCTGTCGGATCTCATGACCGGCGACCGCGTGCTCGTGGTCGAGCGCCAAGGGAGCGCTCTCACCGTTCCCGATCCGGAGCGCTGGACGCGGGTGCGGAGCGGCGTCGAGGGGATCGAGCGCTTCGTCGCGACCGCGCCGCCGCCGCGAGACGGGACGGCCGAGCTCCTCGACGTCGACCGCGCGCGCGCGTTCGTGACGCCGGTCGAGGCCGCGAGCGTGCGACGCCTGCTTGCGCGTGGTCCGGATCCGTTGCGCGGGGATCCCGAGGCCCGCGGCCTCCTCAGCTTCGACCTGCGGCCCGGGCGACCGACCGCGGATCGGATGGAGCGTCACCCGTCGCTAGGCGGTCTCGTCGCGCAACTGGAGCGCGTGAGAGGCACCGTCGAGCTGGGACGAGACGCCCTCGTCGTGAGCGCTCGGCTCACCTGCGCGAGCGCGACGGCGGCCGACCGGGTGGCGCGGTTCCTTCAGGCGTTTCGCGAGGCTTCGGAGGCACGAGCGTCGCTCAAGGAGAAGCTCGGCGCGCTCGAGACCGACGTGAACGAGGGTACCGTCGTCGTCCGCTGGTCCATGCCGACCGAGCTCATCACCGCCCTGCTCTCCGAGGAGCGTCGCTCCGAGGAGCAGGCCGACCCGGAGCGGCCCGATTCGCGCTAGTCTTCGATGCGCGATGTCCGATAAAGAGCGCCCCGACCAACGCTCGCCGAAGCCGCGCTCGAGCGGCATCGGCAAGATGCTGCTCGCCCTGATCACGATCGCCGCGCTCGTCGGCGGCATCGGCGCGTATCTGTACTTCAAGGTGCTGCGGCCCACGCAGACCGCGCATCGTCACCTGCCACGCGGCACGGCGGTCGCCGCGCGGATCGACGCCCTCGAGCTCCTCACCTGGCGCCCGGTGCGCGAGCGACTGCTGCCTCTCCTCGAGCAAGCGAAGGCGACCGAGGCGAAGGGCTCGACGCTGCTCGAGCGCGTCGGCAAGGAGAGCGGCGTCCACCTTCCGACCGACGTGCGCGAGCTCGCGCTGGGCTCGGTCGACGGCAAGCAGTGGGTCCTCGCGATCGGCGGCACGTTGCGGGCCGGTTCCTTCGTCGATTCGCTCGACAAGGCGCTCAAGGAAGACGGTTTCGAAGGCTTCACGCGCGACGGCGACCTGCTCGTGCACGCCGCGACCGGAGGCGCCATCGGCCAAGCCGATGACGGGACGCTGGTCTTCGGCACCACGAAGGGGATCGCGCTCGCCGCGCTGCCGCCCCGCGAGGAGAGGGACGAGGCCGACGCGGTGCCGCTCCCGACGAGGGGCGCCGTGACCTTTCTGCTAAACGGCGCCGCGACTCGCGGTGCGGGCGACGCGCTGCCGAGGATGCTGGATTCTCTCGGCTCGCTCTCCCACATCGAGCGCCTCGAGGGTTCGCTGCTTCTCGGTGACGCGCCGGCCGTCGACATCCGTGTCCGCCCCCGCGGGACGACGCCGACCGAGCTCGTCAAGACGCTCGAGACCGATCTCGCCGCCGTGAACCTCGCGCTGCTGCTCGTCCCGGACGAGCTAGGCGGGGCAAAGGCTGCGCTCGGAGCCGCGAAGGTCCGCGCCGACGGGAGCGACGTCCACATCGAGGCGCCATGGCCCTACGAGGCGCTCGATCGCGGGGTGGCTCGGCTCGCCGATCTGGTCCGCCTGTCCCTTGCACTGACCCCCGCGACGAAGTAACGCCAGTCGTGTGACCGAGACCCTCACTCGCGATGTCGAGGCCCGCGACGGCTTCTGGCTCCGCATCATCTACATCGTGTCCGCGCTCGTCTGCGCGGCTGTCGCGTTCCTCATCCTCGGGCCTCGCCCCTCCGGTGGCGGGAGCCTCGACGTGTCGGCGCTCCCGCTCGTCAACGCCTCGCTGAACGGCCTCACGACTTTGCTGCTCGTGGCGGCGCTCGTCCTGATCAAGCAGCGCCGCATCACCGCGCACCGAAACGTCATGCTGAGCGCGTTCGGGACGTCGGCGGCGTTCCTCGTCACCTACGTCATCTATCACTGGTTCAAGAGCGGACCGAAAGCCTACACCGGTGCGTTCCGCGGGCTGTACCTCGGGATCCTCGCGAGCCACATCGTGCTCGCGGCGGTGATCCTGCCGCTCGCCCTCGTCACGCTCTACCGCGGGTGGTTCGACCAGCGCGCGAAGCACCGAAGGCTCGCAAAGATCACGCTGCCGCTTTGGCTCTACGTGTCGGTGACGGGCGTCGCGATCTACGCGATGCTCTACCTGTGACTCGCCCCACGGTCCTGCTCTTCGACATCGACGGCACGCTCATCACCACGGGCGGCGCCGGCAAGCGAGCGGTCCGCCGCGCCCTCGAAGCGTGGGGTGACCGCGTGAAGCTCTCGCCTACACCTGGGGCGGGCCAGTTCTCCTACGCGGGGATGACGGATCGCGCGATCGTTCGGCGCGGGCTCCTCGAGGCGGGCGGGTCACCGACCGAGGCGCTGATCGATGAGCTCGTCGACAGCTACCTCGACGCCCTCGCGCTCGAGGTGGCGCGCTCCCCCGAAGACGCCTACCGCGTCCTCCCCGGCGTAGAGCGCGTACTCGATGCCTGCGCCGAACGCGACGGGGTGGCGCTCGGCCTCGGGACCGGCAACGTCGCCCGCGGCGCGCGCCTGAAGCTGGAGCACGTCGGCCTCGCGTCACGCTTCGCCTTCGGTGGCTACGGCTGCGACGCCGAGGATCGCGCCGAGCTCGTTCGCGCTGGGGCGGTTCGCGGCGCAGCCTTGCTCGGTCGGCCGCTCGAGGCGTGCCGGGTGGTCGTCATCGGCGATACCCACCGCGACATCGCCGCCGCGACGGCCATCGGCGCCGACTGCGTGGCGGTCGCGACCGGACCGGAGCCGCTCGCGGACTTGCGCAAGCTCGAGCCGACGTTCGCCTTCGCGGACCTCACCGACGACGCGGTCGTCGCGGCGATCCTCGACGGGCGCTAGCCGACCTCTCATCCTCTCGGCGCCCCGCGCGACGCCGCTCGACTTCCGTCGCGTCGCCAACGCTGCACGGGGTTTGACATGACGGGCCCCCTGGACTAGACGCTCGCATCCCCTCCGAGGCAAGGTCCCCGGGCGTCGCCGACGAACTCAGGAAGCGGCAACGAGTTGGGTGCCCCCGTCGCGCTGGTGCGTCGGGAACATCCGAGGAGGGCGGCTGAGGAATCGTCATCATCATGAGCCAAGACCTTCAGACTTCGAAGTCCATGGATTCGTTTGCGGCGCTGTTTGAGCAAGCTGCCGAAAAGGACGCCTTCGCGAAAGAGGGCGAGATCATTCACGGCACCGTCGTCGCCATCGATCGCGACTATGTGATCATCGACATCGGCGGAAAGAGCGAGGGCGTCATCTCGCTGAAGGAGTTCGGCGACGGCGAGGACGGCAAGCCCGCCGTGGACGTCGGTGACGTCGTCGACGTGTTCGTCGAGAGCCGCGAGACCGACGAGGGCCTCGTCAAGATCTCCAAGGAGAAGGCCGATCGCCTCAAGGTCTGGGACGACATCTCGGCCGCGTGCGAGCAGGACCAGCTCATCGAGGGAACGATCAGCCAGCGCGTGAAAGGCGGCCTCTCGGTCACCATCAAGGGTGGCGTGAAGGCGTTCCTCCCCGGCTCGCAGGTCGACCTGCGCCCGATCCGCAACCTCGACCGGCTCATCGGGCAGACGCTCGAGTTCAAGGTCATCAAGTTCAACAAGAAGCGCGGCAACATCGTCCTGTCGCGCCGCGTCCTCCTCGAGCAGGAGCGTGACACCCTGAAGCAGAAGACCCTCGAGACCCTCCAGGAGGGCATGACGGTCGAGGGTGTGATCAAGAACATCACCGAGTACGGCGCGTTCGTCGACCTCGGCGGCATCGACGGTCTGCTCCACATCACCGACATGTCCTGGGGCCGCGTGAACCACCCGTCCGAGGTGTTCAACGTCGGCGACAAGGTCGAGGTCAAGGTCCTCAAGTACAACGCCGAGACGGAGCGCGTCTCGCTGGGCCTCAAGCAGACCCAGGAGGATCCGTGGAACCACGCGGCCGAGGCCTACCCGCCCGGAAAGCGTGTCCGCGGCAAGGTGATGAGCCTCACCGACTACGGCGCGTTCGTCGAGATCGAGCCGGGCATCGAGGGCCTCATCCACGTCAGCGAGATGAGCTGGACCAAGAAGATCAAGCACCCGTCGAAGGTGCTCGAGCTCGGCCAGGAGGTCGAGTGCCAGGTGCTCGAGGTCGACTCCACCGCCAAGCGCATCAGCCTCGGCATGAAGCAGCTCGAGCCGGATCCGTGGGAACTCTTCACCGAGAAGTACCACCCGGGCGACAAGATCGAGGGCAAGATTCGCTCGATCACCGACTACGGCGTGTTCGTCGGCATCGAAGAGGGCGTGGACGGCATGGTCCACAAGACCGACCTCTCCTGGTCGGTCAAGCTCAACAACCCGGCCGACCTCTACAAGAAGGGCGAGACCATCCAGGCGATCATCCTCTCGATCAACCACGACGAGAAGAAGGTCTCCCTCGGCTGCAAGCAGCTCTTCGACGACCCGTGGCCCACGCTCCTTACCGACCTACCGATCGGCACCGTGATGGACGAGGCCGAGGTCATCTCGACCTGCGAGTACGGCATCTTCGTGCGGCTCCGCGACGGCGTCGAGGGCATGGTCCCGACGAGCGACGCGGATCTCCCCGAGGGTGGCGTCAAGCCGAAGCAGAGGGTCAAGGTCGAGGTGTCGAGCATCGACACGATGGACCGCCGCGTGTATCTCAACATGAAGAACATCGGCGCCGACAAGGAAGGCGCAGCCCAGCGTCAGCGGAAGGCCTTGAAGGCCCAAGCCGACGCGATGCCGGGCACCATCGGTGATCTCATCAAGGAGAAGCTCGGCGGGAAGCTCGACCTCAAGGCCAAAAAGGGCAAGCGCGCCGCGTTCGAAGAGTCGGAAGACGACTCGGACGACGAGTGAGCGAGCGACCTTCGCGTGAACCGTGACGCGCGACCCCACGGTGTCCTGAGCCCCTTCGCGGGGCTCGGGAAGTGGTCGCGGAATGGGGTGGCTGCGGTGCTCTTCTCGAGCACGACCTTCGCAGCCACCCCTTCTTCATTGGCGGCGCCGACCTCTCCGCCGCCTGCCCTCTCGCCCGAGCCTGACCCTTGGTTCGGTCAGGACAAGGCGCTCCACTTCGGGCTGTCGTTCGCGCTCGCCTCCGGCGGCTACGCCCTCGGGGTGGCCACGACGGAGGAGCGCTGGGCCGGGGTTCTGATCGGCGGAGGCGTCGCGCTCGGGCTCGGCGCGACCAAGGAGGGCCTCGACGCCGCGGGCCTCGGTCAGCCGTCGTGGCGAGACATGGCCTGGAACGTGGTCGGTGCCGCGCTCGGGCTTGGGGTGAGCGTGGCCTTCGACGCGGCGCTGCGAGGTCCCGAGCCTTCGCGGTGACGTCGTCGGTCATCGCCACGGTCGAGGAGCGCCCCCGCGGCGCATGGCACTCCTCGTAGCGCCGCTTTCTCGGGGCACTGGCACGGTTGGCGCGAGAGGCCTCTTCGAAGCCTTCGCTCGTCGCTCCACCGAGCGGCCGCCACTCACGGTCGCGGGGCCTACGCGCCTCGCGGCACTGGTGCTAGCGTCATGGCGTGTCTGGCGAAGCTTCTCCCGAAGGCGTCCCGAAGCGCGCGCGCGCGGTGTTCCTCGGGGCGACCGCCGCCTTCGCCGTCACGATGATGGTCGCGGGGCACGCGGTGATGCTGCCGTTTCTCCTCGCGGTGCTCGTCGCCTACGTGCTTTTCCCGATCGTGCGGCGCGTCGAGCGGCGGGGGCTGCCTCGCTGGGCGGCGATCCTTCTCGTGTACCTCCTCGCGGTAGGCGGCATGGTCGGCTTCGTGTGGTCGGTGGTCCCGACGCTCTACGACGAGATGAAGTCGCTCGCCGGTGACCTCCCGACGATCACGCGCGATCTCCGTGAGACTTGGCTACCCAAGGTGGACGCGCGACTGCGGCGCCTGCAGCCCACCGAGCCGAGCGCGACGCCAAGCACCGAAGCCCCGCCTCCGCCGGCCCCGGTCGTCATCACGCCGCGCGCCGACGGCGCGTACGAGCTCCGCTTTCAGGACTCGGTCGACGTCCACCCGACGAACGACGGGGCCTGGATCCTTGGTCATCGCGAAGAAAAGTCTCAGCCGTTCTCGAGCGAGCGTGCGCTCCGTGACGCCTTGGACCACTCCATCAAGCACATGCAGTCGCACTCGGCCGAGCTCTTCCAGGTCGGACGCCAAGTGCTGAGCGGGCTCTCGCGCGGCATCTTCTACTTCTTCGTCACGCTGATGCTCGCGGGCTACATGATGATGACGTGGGAGGACATCCACGGCTTCCTCCGCGAGCTGTGCCACGCGGAGCGTCGCTCCTCGTTCGATCGGTTCCTCGTGCGGCTTGAGCGCGGCCTCGCGGGCGTCGTGCGCGGGCAGCTCCTCATCTGCCTCGTCAACGGCGTACTCACCGCGATCGGGCTGTGGCTGTTTCACCTCAAGTACTGGCCGGTGCTCTCGCTCATCGCGGGGATCATGTCGATCATCCCGATCTTCGGCTCGATCCTGTCGAGCGTCCCAGCGGTCGCGCTCGGGCTCACGCAGGGTCCGGGCACCGCGGTCGGTGTGCTGCTCTGGATCCTCGGCATCCACCAGCTCGAGGCGAACTTCCTCAACCCGAAGATCATCGGCGACCAGGCGAAGATCCACCCGGTGCTGGTCGTGTTCGCGCTGCTCCTCGGCGAGAACCTCTTCGCGATCACGGGAGCCCTGCTCGCCGTGCCTTGCCTCGCCGTGGTCCAGGCGGTGTTCATGCACTTCCGGGAGTCGGTCCTCGGCATCCCCGATCCGAGCATGCGCCCCAGCGACGCCGGCCCGTCGCCGCCGCCCGTCCAGGCCCCTACCGACGAGCGCGCAGCGGTCGAGCCGGGCCGCTCTTAGCGCGCTAGCGGCGGTGTGAGCTGTGCTATGAAGCGCTGCCTTGTCCGCCCCAACCTCGAAAAAATCCAAGAAGAAGCAAGCGGGGCTGCAGTCGCGCGAGGAGATGCTCGCGCAGCAGCGCGATCGCCTCGATCAGGTGCCGAACCCGCTCGCCCCCGACAACCTGAAGAAGATCGGGGTTCGCCTAGGCATCGGCGCACTGGTGGTCTGGGGCATCGCCTTCGCGCTCCCGACATGGATCCCGAAGGCGGTCGCCGGCGCCGTCACGCTGCTCGTCCTCGGCGTGCTCGCGTGGGCCTACCGCTTCACCACTCGGACCAAGGCCGTGACGGACATCCTGCGGTCGGCCGATACCGAGGAGGGGCGCAAGCAAGCGATGGAGCGCCTCGCCACCGAGTTCAAGGAGGGCGACCCCGCCGCGACCTTCGCGAAGGCGCAGCTGCAGCTTCAGGAGGATCCGCGCGCCGCCCTCGCAACGCTCGAGACCATCAAACTCGACCGCGTCATGGCCAGCGTGGCCGACGAGGCGCGCTCGCAGCGCGCGATGATCCACCTGATCCTGGGCGAGACCGACAAGGCGCGAGCCCTCGCGGATGGCATCGACCTGTCGCGTCACAAGGAGGCGAAGGTGCGCGGCACGATGGCGACCGTCATCGGCGAGGCGTGGGGCCGCTCGGGCCAGGCGAAGCGCGCGATCGAGCTCCTCGAGACGTTCGACCTCGACGACCCCGAATACCAGGACCTCAAGCCGCAGCTGCTGCGTGCGCTCGCGTTCGCTTACGCGTGGGGGGATCAGCTCTCGAAGATGCGAAACGTCCTGCGACAGCTCGAGAAGCTGAACGTGCAGATCCTGATGGGCTTCATCACGAAGAAGAAGCACCCGGGCGGCGTGAACCCGAAGGGCGTCCACCCGGCTCTCGAGAAAGAGGCGTTGAAGCTCCTGCAGCGCTCGGCCGCGATCCCGCGTCAGATGCAGTTTCGTTGAATGTGAGGTAGGTCATGGGCATGCGTCCCCTGCTCTTCGCCGTCGCCGCGCTCTCGGTCGCCTGCTCGGCGACGAATCCCAACGACCTCGACGAGGTGACGACCTCCGCGGTCGGGACCGGCAGCGGCGGCGCGAGCGCTTCGTCCGCGGACACTGCGGCCTCGAGCGGTGCTGGAGGCTTCGATCCGCAGACCACCTCGACCGGCAGCGGAGGCGAGCCGCCCAAGGAGGCCGAGGTCTTCGGGCACAGCGCCGAGACGCTGTATCGGCTCGACCCGACGACCAAGCAGGTCGCGATCGTGGGTCCGTTCAAGAGCTGCTCGAGCGTCATCGACCTCGCTATCGACGCGAACTCGAACCTCTTCGCGACGACCCCGGGTGGGCTCTACCGCGTCGACAAGAAGTCCGCGTTCTGCACGTTGGTCTCGCAGGGCAGCTACCCGAACTCGCTCTCGTTCGTCCCCGCGGGCACGCTGCTCGCGAACGAGGAGGCGCTCGTCGGCTACAACGGCTCCGCCTACGTACGCATCGACACCCTCACGGGCGCAGTCTCCCCGATCGGAAGCCTCGGCGGCGGCTACCAGTCGAGCGGTGACATCGTCTCGGTGAAGGACGGCGGCACCTACCTCACCGTCAACGGGAACGGCTGCGGGGACTGCCTCGTCGAGGTCGACCCAAAGACCGGCGCGCTTACGAAGAACTGGGGCTCGGTCGGCTTCGGCGCGGTCTACGGCCTCGCGTACTGGGCGGGCCGCGCTTACGGCTTCAGCAACTACGGCGACTTGTTTGAAATCAAGTTCGTCGGCAGCGGTGTGCAGTCGACTCCGATCAACGTGCCGAACGCGCCGCCGAGCCTAAGCTTCTGGGGCGCGGGCAGCACGACAGTGGCGCCGGTCGACGAGCCGAAATGAGCGTCCGCGCTCACGGCGCAGGAGGCGGGAGGAGCGCGTCTGCGGGCGCGACTCCGCCGAGCAAGGACGGCACCTCGGCCGAAGCATCGGTGACGTAGAGGAGCGAGAAGCCGTCGAAGCGGACAATCCCGGGCTCGCGCAAGACCGAGCCTGCGTCACCTACGAAGACGGGCGAGGCGCCGCGCACGAACGGTTCATCCTCGCCGGCTCGCGCCGCGACCTCGACGACACGTGCCCCATCGCGTCGGCGCGCCACGTGGTAGAGCCAGACGAGCTCGCGCCCGAGCGGAGAGCGCGACACGACCCCCGCGGGAGCATCGAGCGCCAGCTCCTGCGCAAGCGGCGTGAGCGCGGGGGACGTCGCGCGGATCCAGGTGAGCCCGTCGTCGGAAAGAGCCTCTCCGAGCGCGCCGCCAGCCGAATAGAACAGGTTCCATCCGCGCGCGGTGCGGACGACCGTCGGGCTCTCGGGCCGTAGCCCCGCGTCCCAACCACTCGTCGCGGGAGCGAGCACCGGGGCGCCCTCGCGGCGCTCGAACGGCCCGCCAGCGCGGCTCACCGCCATCACGACGCCTCGCTCGTTTGCCACGTAGAGCCAGACCTCGTCGGCGACGCGCAGCGCGCTCGGCGACTCGAAGCGAGCCCCGTCGAGCGCCGGCTCGGCGAGGAGAACGACCTCACCCAGACGCTCGAACGACCGCCCGTCCGTCGCGCGGTGACGGACGACCGCAGGGCTCCCGTCCGAGGCCTGTCCGATCGAAAACGAGACGACCTCGAGCGTGCTGGGATCGCCGTCGGCATCGAGGACCGCGGCGTCGCGAGCGCTCGTCACCTTGTCGCGAAGCACCTCGGGCGCCACGCGCCCTGCCCCGACCTCGAGCGCGGCAAGCTCCCGGAAGGGGCCGGCGAGCGCGTTCGGCACGTCGCGATCACCGCCCCCCGCGTCGGCGAGGGTCCCGCAGCCGGTGAGCGCGAGGAGTAGCAACCCCCAACGCATCAGAACACGACCCCCGACGTGAGCCCGAGCCCGACGATGGTGCCACGCATGGCGACGTCACCACGGAAGTCGGCGGGGCTCTCCTTCACCGTGCGGCGCTCCGGCAAGATCCCGAGCGACGCGTGGAGATCGAGCGTCAGCGACCCTGCGAGAACCGCGAACGGGCGATGCGCCGCGAGGCCTGCGCCCAGCGAGACGGTGTGCCGATCCGCGTCGAGGAAGGTCGTCACTCGGCGCTGCTCGGGGACGGGCGTCGCCTCGTAAGCATAGCCGGCGCGCAACGGCACTTCGAAGGCCGGGCGCACCTCGCCGTGGACCGCGACGCGTCGTTCGCCGACGCCGAGCCGCCACTCGGCTCCGACCCGAGGCACGATGCGATCGCGAAACGCTGGCGCGAGCGGGACCGTCGGTGCGGGCGACGCCGGTACGGTGACCGGAGTACCGGGCGGGGGCGTCACGTCGAGCGACGCCTGGATCCGCGCGACCGGGCTCTCGTATGCGCTCCAGTTCACCCAGGCGAGGTCGAGGTTTAGGTGGAGGCTCGGGACCCGCTGAAAGCTGAACGACGCGACGACCGTCTGCGGCGTGAAAGCGCTGAAGGTGCGGGCCTCGAGCTCGTAGAGGAGCGGCACGTCGAGGCCGGCAAGGCTGACGGTCCCCGCGAGTCGTGCGCCCAACGCGAGGTCGAGCTTGCTCGCGCCGCGGTAGCTCACCCCCACCGAGCCCCAGCGTCCGTCGCGAACGCGCGCTCCCACGAGCGGATAGCGCACGGCGGTCAGATCCGCGTCCACCTCGTGCTCGAGCTGCGAGTCGAACGGCGCCGTGAGCTCGGCGCGACCGCGGATCCCGAACGCGCCACGCGTCGCGGAGAGGAAGCCAACCCCGCCCCCAACCTCGAGCCAGGGGACCGGTCGGAGCGCCAGCGTCGCGGCGAGGAAGAGCAGCTGTTGCCGAGTATCGTAGAGCTCCCAGCGCGGCGCCTCCTGCCGACGCGCCTTGAGAAAACTCAAGCCGCCGTCCGGCACGTGAACCGCGACACCGAACGCGAAGGGCACGCGCGCGAGCGTCCCAGGCACGACGAGCCCGGCGACGATCCCGCGTACGTCGTCGACGTCGTTGTCGCGGCCATTCGAGACGAGCTCCTGGAGGTTCGCGGTGTAGCCGACCGACAGCGAGACGCCCTTCGCAGCGACGACGCCCGCGGGGTTGTACGCGACCGCCGAGAAATCACTCGCATCCGCGCCGACCGCACCCGCCATCGCCGCCGCGCGCGACCCGAGCCCGTAAGCCTCGGGCAGCGCGGCGTAGGCCGAAGGCGGCGCCGCGTTGACGACGAGCACGGTCGCGAGCGTGGCCGAGAGGCGCCCGAGGAGGCTCATCGCAACCTCGCCGTCAGCGCGAGCCCCGCCGCGAGGACGAGGCCGCGCGTCGCCACGACGCCCTCCTCGAGCGCACCGAGCGCAGGGTCCTTGTCGTGCGTGCGCGCATGCAGCACCTGCGCCTGAAAGAAGCCATCGAGCGCGAGCGGGAGGGCACCGAGCTTGGCCCCCCAGCCCGCGGCGACCACGGTACGGTGCATGTCGAAGAGGTTCGCCCGGCCGCGCTGTGCGGGCGCAGGGCTCGGCTCGAACGCGACGCCGGCGCGGAACTTCAGGGACGTACCGCCTTCGAGCTCGAAGGCGCGCTCGACACCGAGGCGAGGCGAGACGACCCCGACGAAGCGCGGCGGCGCTGGCACCGGAGCCGCGCACTCCGAGGTGCCCTCGGGGGCGTCATCGCAGCGAACCGTCGCCTCGGCAGGCCCCGGATAATCTTGCCAGTGCGAGTAAGTGAGCCCGATGGCGACGCGGTAAGGGCCCTCTGCTCGAGCCACCTCGAGCCCCACCTGCCACGGATCATACTGGGCGACCCCCGAAATGTGGAGCGGGGGGATCGTGATCGACCCTAGATCTTCGGCGCGAATCACGACGTCAAAGCGGCCGACGAGCGGCCCTCGCACGACGCTGCCGACGCGATGGCGACCGTCTCGCGACTCCCAGCTCGCGGCAAACACCGGCGCATAGCTCGCGACGAGCGTGTCACGGACTTCGGTGCCGACGCGTCCCGAGGCATCGGTCCGCACGACGACCGAGCCCTCGAGCGCCGCGAGCGCCGCGAATCCAGCGCCGACGCGGACGCCGTGTCCGACGTCGACCCCGAGGCCGCCTTGAACCGCAACGCTCTGCACGCGATCGGCGAGCGGGACCTGCGCGCGCTCGGGAAAGAGGATGCGCGCGCGCACGACGACATCGGTCGGCGTCACGAAGCCGAGCCCTAGTGCCACGCGCCGCGCGAGCGCCCCGGTGAACGGGAGCGGAACGACGGCGCCGAGCGTCGTCGCACGGAGGGGCGCGACGTCGATCGGGCCGCGAAACCCAGGCCCGTCGGCCCGCACGTCGAAGCTCGCCCCGAGGAACCCGACAGTGAGCTCGGTCGCACGCGCCGCCGACAAGAGCGCCGGGTTTGCGTAGACGACATCGGCGCCCTCGCCCGCCGCGATCCCGGTGCCACCCATGCCGATGGCCCGCGAGCCGAAGCCGAGCACGGCTTGCGGAGACGCGCTCGCGACCGCGGGAGCGCCGCCGAGCGCGGCAAACCCCACGAGCAAAGCGATCCGAGACCTCATGCGCTGCGAATACACCGATCTCGCGGCGCGACAGAAGGTCTTCGCACGCGACGAAGGCCGAGGGGGTAGACCACCCTCGGCCGCCGGGCTACCTTCCCCCGGTGTTCGGGCTGAGCTTCGGTGAGCTGGTCGTCATCGCGATCCTTGCGCTCGTCGTCCTCGGGCCGAAGGAGCTGCCGACGGTGCTTCGAAAGCTCGGCCGCGGGCTCGCCAAGCTTAGGCGAATGAGCACCGAGCTGCGCAAGCAGAGCGGGATCGACGAGATCATTCGCGAAGAGGGCCTGCAGGAGGAGCTCGCCACCTTGCGAGCGCTCCGCAACATGTCGGCGTCCGGCGCCATCGAGTCCCTGATCGAGAGCTCCGGCAACGCACGCAAGGCAGCCGTTCTCGCAGCAGCAGCAGCGGCCCCCGACGGCGCGGACGACCCGTACACCCCCGACGCCGCAGAGGCCCAGCCGGTCGAGCTCCCCCCGTTCTCTCTCGAGGGCGCCCCGCCCGACCCCGCGCACGAGTACCCGGTCGAGGGCTGCGACGCGTACGGCGCGCGACATGACGCCGGTCAATCCTCCGAGACGCTGGCGACGACCGAAGCCGAGGCGACCGACACGGCGCTCGAGGCGTCGACCGCGAGCGAGGCCCCCAGAGCGGAGTCGGCCGAACACCAGCCCGAGGCGACGACGTGAGCGAGGCGGGAGCCGACGCCACGCACGGCAAAGAGCCGGCCGCCGGGTACGACGACCCGGCGATGACGATCTGGGATCACCTCGCCGAGCTGCGCAAGCGGCTCTTTTACTCGGCGGTCGCGGTCACGGTCACGGCGTCGGCGACCTGGGGTTATCGCGAGAAGATCTTGGCGGTCTTGGCGCGGCCGTTCTGCGACTCGTGGCGCACGAGCAAGCTGCCCGGCACTTGCGCGCTCAACTTCTCTTCGCCCGCAGGCGCCTTCTCGAGCTACTTCCAGGTGTCGATGGTCGCGGGGCTCCTCATCGCGGCGCCTTTCGTCTTCTACCAGCTCTGGGCGTTCGTCGCGCCCGGGCTCTACGCGCGGGAGAAGCGCTTCGTCATCCCCTTCGTGCTGTCGTCGACGCTGCTCTTCGTTGGCGGCGCGTACTTCTGCCTGCGCGCGGCGTTCCCGATCACCTTCGATTACTTCCTCGGCCTCTCGGGCTCGATCCAATCGATTGAGATGAACGTCGTCCCCACGGTGATGATGGACGACTACATCGGCTTCGTGACGCAGATGCTGGTCGGCTTCGGGCTGGTCTTCGAGCTGCCGTTGCTCATCTTTTTTCTCTCCCTCGCGGGGATCGTCAACTACCTGCACCTCATCCACTACGGCCGTTACTTCATCGTGGGCGCCTTCATCATCGCGGCGATCCTGACGCCTCCTGACGTGACGAGCCAGCTCGTGATGGGGATCCCGCTCGTCATCCTGTACGGCGGCTCGATCGGGCTCGCGTTCCTCTTCGGCAAGCCTCCGACCGAAGCGCAGCGCAAGTGGTTTCACGACCAGCGAAAGAGCCGCAAGACCACCGGCTGACGCCTCGTCCTGACGACGAGGCGCGGCCCGCTCAGGCGTGGTGATACGGCTCGCCGCGCAAGATGGTCATCGCGCGGTAGAGCTGCTCGGACAGGATCACCCGCGCGAGGCGGTGCGGGAAGGTGAGCGGTGAGAAGCTCCAGCGCTCGACCGACGCCGCGCTCGAGAGCGCAACGTCCACCTCGGCAGGCAGCCCATGCGCGCCCCCGATCACGAACGCGACCTCGCCCTTGCCGCGCGAGCCCAGCGTCGAGACCTTCCGCGCGAGCTCGGGGCTCGACATCGCCCTGCCACGCTCGTCGCAGAGGAGCACGCTCGCGCCGCCGCACGCCTTCGCGATCGCCACGGCCTCACGCGCGGGCGTGTCGGGCTTCACGACCAGCTCCTGCACCTTGCAGTAGTGCGCGAGCCGCTCGAGGTACTCGGCGCAGAGCTCGCGCTCGGCGCTGCCTCGAAGCCCACCGACGGAGACGATGGTGAGCTTCACGTCGGTCTCGTCGCGACCAACGTCGCGCTCACCCGTCGCTCGGCCCGGCGCCCTCGCCCTCGCCCCGACTCGCAGGCTCGGGCACCTTGAGTCGAGCGGCGTCGATCCAGAGCCCCTCGAGATCGTAGTAGTAGCGCGTCGCCTGCTGGAACACGTGCACCACGACGTCGTTGAAGTCGATGAGGACCCACTGCCCCGCCGTCAGCCCCTCGACGGACAGGGGAACGGTGCCGGTCGACTTCTTGAGATCGTCGACGATGCCGCGCGCGATCGACGAGACGTGCCTATCGCTTCGGCCGCTCATCAGCACCAACACCTCGGCGTAGTCGACCTTGTCGGCCACATCGAGGATCTCGACCGCCGCGGCCTTCTTCTCGAAACCTGCCGCGGCGATCGCGAGCGCGAGCTTGCGCGCCCCGTCGCTCGCGTTCTCGGTCGGCCCTTTCGGTGTCCGCTCCGTCGCCTTCGCCTTGGTCTTCGCGGCGCCCCCGCGCACGCCGCGCGTCGGAGCCTTCTTCGTCGTTCGCTTCTCAGTCACGTTCACCTACCTCTTGCCACGCGGCGTTCGGGCGGACTCTAGCGCACCTGTCCCGACCCCTCCACGATCCACTTCAGCGCCGTGAGGCTCGCGAGTCCCATCGGGCCGTACGCGTGGAGCTTGGTCGTCGAGATCCCCACCTCGGCGCCGAGGCCGAGCTGTCCACCGTCGTTGAAGCGCGTCGAGGCGTTGACGAGCACGCAGCTCGCGTCCACTTCGCGGAGGAAGCGCTCGGCGATGCCATGATCGTTCGTACAGATCGCCTCGGTGTGCTGCGAGCCGTAGCGGCGGATGTGCGCGCGCGCGTCCTCGTACCCGGACACGACCTTCACGGCGAGGATCTTCGCGAGGAACTCCGCGCCGTAGTCGTCCGGCGAAGCCGGCTTAGCATCCATCAAGATCCGGCAGGTCGCTTCGTCACCGCGAACCTCGAGCCCGCCAGCCTGCAGGCTGCGGAGCCGGGGCAGCAGCGCGTCCGCGACCGCCTCGTGCACGAGCAGGCACTCGAGCGCGTTGCACACACCTGGTCGGCTGAGCTTGCCGTTCTCGGTGAGCGCGAGGGCCATCTCGAGATCGGCCGACGCGTCGACGTAGAGGTGACAGACTCCCTTGTAGTGCTGCACGACCGGCACGCGCGCGTGCTCGGTGACGAAGCGGATGAGGCCCTCCCCGCCGCGCGGAATCAAGAGGTCGATGAAGCCGCTCAAGCCGACCAGCACCTTCGTCTCCTCGCGGCCGAGCGGCGCTATCACCTGCACCGCGTCCTCGGGCAGCCCCACCGACGCGAGGCCCTGACGAGCCACCTCGCCGAGGAGCTCGTTCGAGCGGCGCGCCTCCTTGCCGCCGCGCAAGAGCACCGCGTTGCCGCTCTTCAGGCAGAGCGCCGCCGCGTCGATGGTCACGTTGGGCCGCGCCTCGTAGATCATCGCGATGACACCGAGCGGGATGCGCACCTGACCGACGCGCATGCCGTTCGGCCGCCGCTTCATCCCGAGCACCTCGCCGACGGGGTCCTCGGCTTGCGCGATCTCGCGCACCGCGGCGACGATTCCACGGAGCCTCGTCGGGTCGAGCAGGAGCCTGTCGACCATCGCTTCGTCGAGCCCCTGGGCGCGAGCCTCGGCCACGTCCTCGGCGTTGACGGCGAGGATGTCGGCCTCACGCGCGAGGAGTCCGTCGGCGATGGCCGCGAGCGCGCGGTCCTTGTCGGCGCGCGACGCTGGCGCGAGCGTCACGGCGGCGCTGCGCGCGCGGGCTGCGCGGGCGATGAGCTCTTCCTTTAGTTCCACGGCGAGGTCTTACGACGACCCCAGGCCGCGAGGAAGCGGCGCGGTGCGGCTTCGGCCGAGATCGCGCGCCTGCCTGTGCTAGCGTCGTCGCTCGTGACGCGCGCATGCCTCGCTGCCCTCCTCGTGTTCGCGTCGGCGTGTGGACGCCGAGCCCAGGCCGAGGACGGCCCCGCGCCGATGATCGCCCCGCTCGCCCCGGCCGCACCTCGCGCCCGCGGCGCAGAGCCCCCCAAGCGCGCGCCGCCGAGCACCGCGTCTCAGGCGCCAAGCAGCCCCGAGGCCGACAAGGTTCTGCCGGTCCCCGTGCTCCCCAACCCCGACGCCAACCCGCCCCCAAGCGGCCCTGGCCCCACCGCCCTATGAGCCGACCGCGTCTCTCCCTCCTCACGCTCGCGCTCGCGTCGTCCGTAGGCTGCGCCGGCGCGAAGCCCCTCCCGTCCTCGGGCCCCGCGCCCGAGTACGAGACGCCGCGAGGCTACGTCCCCGACCGCGCGATCGACGGCGCGCCGCCCGTAGCCACGACGCCCGCCGGACCACCGCCGACGACGATCGCATCGGCCTCCGCAACGCCCGCTCCGAACGCTCCGCCTGCCCCCACGCCATGACGCATCGCCTCGTCCTCATCCTCGACTTCGGCTCTCAGACGACGCAGCTCATCGCGCGCCGCGTCCGCGAGGCCGGCGTCTATTGCGAGATCCATCCGTTCTCGCTCGCTCGCGAGAAGCTCGACGCGCTGGCTCCGGCCGCGATCATCCTCTCGGGCGGCCCCGCGAGCGTCTACGGCGTCGGCGCCCCGACGCTCGATCCGGGCCTGTTTTCGCTCGGCATTCCGATCCTCGGGATCTGCTACGGCGTGCAGCTCATGGCGCACCTCTTGGGCGGCCGCGTCGAGCGCGCCGAGACGCGAGAGTTCGGCGCGGCGCCGGTGGTCGTCCAAGATGCGGCGGGCCCGTTCGCACGCTTCACGCGCGGCGAATCGCTCGACGTGTGGATGAGCCACGGTGACCGCGTCGCCGCGTTGCCGAAGGGCTTCCGGACGATCGGGCAGAACCCGTCGACGCCGGCGTGCGCCATCGCCGACGACGAACGCCGCCTCTACGGCGTGCAGTTTCACCCCGAGGTGACGCACTCCAAGCGTGGGCGTGAGCTCCTCGAGGCGTTCCTCTTCGACGTGGCCGGCCTCACCCCCGACTGGACCCCCGCGTCGTTCGTCGAGGAGGCGATCCTTCGTGTACGAAACACCGTCGCCGAGGGCGAGCGGGTCGTCCTCGGCCTGAGCGGCGGCGTCGACTCGACCGTCGCGGCGGTGCTCTGCAAGCGCGCGCTCGGCGAGCGGCTCACCTGCATCTTCGTCGACAACGGCCTCTTGCGCCTCGACGAGGCCGCGCAGGTCACCGCGATGTTTCGCGAGCGACTCGACCTCGAGCTCGTCGCGGTCGATGCGTCCGAGGAGTTCCTGACGGCCCTCACGGGGGTCACCGATCCCGAGCGCAAGCGCAAGATCATCGGCGCGACGTTCATCGACGTGTTCGAGCGCGAGGCGAAGCGCATCGGCAACGTGAGCTGGCTCGTGCAGGGCACGCTCTACCCCGACGTCATCGAGAGCGTGCCCATCCACGGCTCGAGCGCCGTCATCAAGAGCCACCACAACGTCGGCGGCTTGCCCGAGCGCATGCGCCTCAAGCTCATCGAGCCCCTCCGCGAGCTGTTCAAGGACGAGGTCCGCGCCGCCGGGAAGACGCTCGGCATCCCCGCCGAAGCGCTCGAGCGGCATCCCTTCCCCGGTCCCGGCCTCGCGGTGCGCTGCCTCGGCGATCTCACCCGTGAGCGGCTCGACGTCCTGCGCCGCGCCGACGCGATCTTCCTCGAGGAGCTACGCGCCCAGGGGCTCTACGCGAGCGTGTGGCAGGCCTTCGCGGTGCTCCTCCCGGTGCGCTCGGTCGGCGTGATGGGCGACGACCGCACCTACGACGAGGTCGTCTCGCTGCGCGCCGTGACGTCGACGGACGGCATGACGGCCGACTGGGCGAGGCTCCCCTACGAGTTCCTCGCCCACGTCTCGAACCGCATCATCAACGAGGTGCGCGGCGTGAACCGCGTGGTGTACGACGTGTCCTCGAAGCCCCCGGCGACGATCGAGTGGGAGTGACGCGCACCGTGGACCTGCCACTCAAGGGCCCCGCCTCGCTCGTGCTGCTGCTCGCGCTGTCGACCACGGCGTGCGTCCGGCGCGAGGTCGGCGTCCTCCGCGTGACCGGCGGCCCCCCCGACGCGCTCATCACCGTCGACGATCAGTACGTCGGGAAGCTCGCGCGCCTGCAGCGCTTCGGCATCAAGGTGTCGGACGGCGAGCATCGCCTGACCGTCGAGGCCCCAGGTCGCTTCCCGCACGATCGCCTCGTCCGCGTCCCGCCGAAAGGCGTCGTGGCGGTCGAGGTGCAGCTCCTCCCGATCCCGGATTGAGTCGCGCGGCAGCGCCCCTCTCGAGCGAGCAGCCCGCAGGCGCGAGCGTCGGGCTGCTCCCATAAACGCGACGACGCCCCGAACCTGCGAGGGTCCGAGGCGTCGACCGTCGTTTACCACCACCGCATCCGAGGGCTCTCACCGGGCCGGGCTCTCACCCGGCACTGCGACGACGAGCACTCAAAGACGAGCACTCAAAGACGAGCACTCAAAGACGGGTCAGCGGCTCACTTGCTCTCTTCTGCAGTGACCTCGGCCGGCTTGATCTCGGCGCCGGCGTGGCCACAGCGACGGAGCGTGCGGCGCTTGATGCGCTTCTTCTTCGTCGGGGTGGCGAGCCACTCGTGGCGCTTGCGGATGTTCCAAGTCTTGAAGTTCGACATGAGAGGTGGGTCCTTTAGCCTTAAGTGCGTGATGCCGTCAAGCTTGCCGAGCCGGGCTCAGGCCTGCTTCTCTTCCGACTGGATCCGCATGCCGTAGAACGACTCGCGCACGTAGTAGGCCGAGATCAGGAAGAAAACCGCGGCGATGATGGTCGGGAGCGGCGAGTCCTTGTTGCTCTCGCGCATCTTCACCGCGAGCTCGACGGCGAGGAGGCCGAAGAGCGTGGTGAACTTGATGACGGGGTTCATCGCGACCGACGACGTGTCCTTGAAGGGGTCGCCGACGGTGTCACCGACGACGCAGGCCGAGTGGAGCGAGGTGCCCTTCTCCTTCAGCTCGACCTCGACGATCTTCTTCGCGTTGTCCCAAGCGCCACCGGCGTTCGCCATGAAGAGCGCCTGGTAGAGGCCGAAGAGCGCGATCGAAATGAGGTAGCCAATGAAGAAGAACGCATCGAGGAACGCGAACGCGAGCGTCGAGAAGAAGACGACGAGGAAGATGTTGAACATCCCCTTCTGCGCGTAGATCGTGCAGATCTCGACGACCTTCTTCGAGTCCTCGACCGACGCCTTCTCGGCGCCGTCGAGCTTGATGTTCGCCTTGATGAACTCGACCGCGCGGTAGGCGCCGGTCGAGACGGCCTGGGTCGTAGCGCCCGAGAACCAATAGATCACCGCGCCGCCCGTCACGAGACCGAGCAAAAACGGCGGGTTCAGCATCGAGAGCTTCCCGAGATCCTTCGAGAGGCCGTCGGTGAGCGCCATGACGATCGAGAAGATCATCGTGGTCGCGCCGACCACCGCGGTGCCGATGAGCACCGGCTTCGCCGTCGCCTTGAAGGTGTTGCCGGCGCCGTCGTTCTCCTCGAGGAAGTGCTTCGCCTTCTCGAAGTTCGGCTTGAAGCCGAAGCTCTTCTCGATGTCGGCCTCGATGTTGGGCAGCGACTCGATCGTCGAGAGCTCGTAGACCGACTGGGCGTTGTCGGTCACCGGGCCGTACGAGTCGACCGCGATGGTGACCGGACCCATGCCGAGGAAGCCGAAGGCCACGAGGCCGAAGGCGAAGACGGGCGCCGCGATGCTTGCGGCTTCGCCGGTCATGCCGTGAGCTGCGAGGACACTCGTGAGGCCCATCTGGGCGACGAAGTATGAGACGCCCATGAGCACCACGAAGACGATGCCCATCCAGTAGGCCGAGAAGTTCCCGGCGGTGAGGCCCGCGAGCACGTTGAGCGAGGCCCCGCCCTCGCGCGAGGCCGTGACGACCTCCTTCACGTGACCCGACTCGGTCGAGGTGAAGATCTTGATCATCTCGGGGATGATGGCGCCGGCGAGCGTGCCGCAGGAGATGATCGCCGAGAGCTGCCACCAGAGCTTGCCGTCGCCAAGATCGCTGATGAGGAGGTTCGAGATCACGAAGGTCGCGATGACCGAGACGATCGAGGTCAGCCACACGAGGAAGGTGAGCGGCGCCTCGAAGTTCATCTTGTCGGCGTCGCCGTACTGGCCCGTCGCCTTGGCCTCGTTGATGAGGTAGGAGACAGCCGAGGTGACGACCATCATCACGCGCATGACGAAGATCCAGACGAGGAGCTTTGTCTGCAGCTCCTCGTGGCCCTTCAGCGCGAGGAGAATGAAGGTGATGAGGGCGACGCCGGTCACGCCGTAGGTCTCGAAGCCGTCCGCCGAGGGGCCGACCGAGTCACCGGCGTTGTCGCCCGTGCAGTCCGCGATGACGCCGGGGTTACGCGCGTCGTCTTCCTTGATGTTGAAGACGATCTTCATGAGGTCGGAGCCGATGTCGGCGATCTTTGTGAAGATGCCGCCCGCGATGCGGAGGGCCGAGGCGCCGAGCGACTCGCCGATGGCGAAGCCGATGAAGCAGGGACCGGCGTACTCCTTCGGCATGAAGAGGAGGATGGCGAGCATCATCACGAGCTCGGTCGCGATGAGCAGCATGCCGATCGACATGCCGGCCTTGAGCGGGATCGCGTAGGTCGGGAAGGGCTTGCCGCGGAGCGATGCGAACGCCGCGCGGCTGTTCGCAAACGTGTTCACGCGGATGCCGAACCAGGCGACGCCGACCGACCCGAGCACGCCGATGACGGCGAAGATCAGAATCGCGACGACGTGCGTCGACGTGTACGCCTCGCGCTCGAAGTAGCCGAAGTACAACACGATGACGGCGCCGATGAGGACGCCGAGCTTCGCGATGAACTTGCACTGCGTAAAGAGGTAGGTCTTGCAGGTCTCGTAGATCAGCTCGGAGATCTCGAGCATCGACGAGTGAACCGGGAGGTTCTTGAGCTGCTTGTAGATGGCGAGCCCGAACGCTCCGCCGAGGAGGCAGATCACGAGCCCCAACATCAGGAGGCGGTGACCGTTCATCCCGAGGAAGGCGACCTTGCTCAGGTCGGGGAGGCTCTTCAGCGCCTCGGCCTCGTTCGCGCGGGCCGCCTGGGCTCCGAGGAACGCCGCCGCAAAGGCGAGGAACGTGAACATTGCGCGCGGTGCGCGAGAGCTACGAGTTGCAAGTGTCATGGGGGGTCTGCTTTTCGGAGCGCGCTTCTAGCAGCATTCGAAAGGAAAGGACAGCCTATGCGACCTCCTCCTACCCGCACCCAGCCGACTCGAGGCCTCCCACCCAGGGTGGGAACTCCTCGGTCATCGCCGCGAGGTTTCAGCGAATCGTGCGAAATCCGGGGCAAAGCACGAATCCCGCGCGGCGGCGTCGTACGAGCCGAGGTCGGCTCAGAACGGGCCGTCGCCCCGAAGGACGACGTGGCGCACCTTCGAGGTGCCCCAGGGCTGGAGCAGCTCGGCCTCGTGCCCGAGATCCCAGAGGACCAGGTCGGCCGGCGAGCCCGGCGCGAGGCGACCGGCGTCGACGCCGAGGCTGGCCGCGGCGCGCGCGGTGACGCCGAGCACGACCTCGTCCACGGTGAGGCCGTAGCTCCGGGCGGCGAAGGCCATCGCCAGCGGGAGGCTCTCGGTCGGCGCGGTGCCGGGGTTCGCGTCGCTCGCGACGACCAGGGGGACTCCGGCGGCTCGGAGCGCCGCGACATCGGGCGAGGCCTGACCGAGCGTGTAGCTCGCGACGGGCAGGAGCACCGCGCTCGTCCCGGCGGCGGCGAGGGCGTCCGCCCCGGAGCGCGACAGGTGCTCGAGGTGATCGACGCTCGCCGCGCCTAGCGAGGCCGCGAGCTCCGCGCCGCCGACGTCGGCGAACTGCCCGACGTGGAGCCTCACGCCAAGGCCAAGCTCGCGCGCGCGCTCGAGGAACGGACGCGCCTCGCCCACCGAGAAGGCCGCACGATCGAGGTAAGCGTCCACGTAGCGGGCGAGTCCATCTCGCGCGAGGCCGTCGAGCCAGCCGGTCGCGCGCTCCGCGTAGTGCGCCCGGTCGTCCCTCGCGCCCGTGCGAGCTTCGGGCGGCAACGCGTGCAGGCCGAGGAAGGTCGGCACCAGCGTCGGCACACCATCTCCCGAGATGGTGCGGATCGCCTCGAGCTGCTTGCGCTCGTCGACCTCCGAGAGCCCGTAGCCGCTCTTCACCTCGAGGGTCGTCACGCCCATGTCGAGCATGCGCACGACGCGCGCGTGCAGCGCCTTCGCGAGCTCGTCTCCGCTCGCGGCCCGTACGGCGCGCATGCTCGCGACGATCCCGCCACCCTTCGCCGCGATCGCCTCGTAATCCGCGCCAGCCATCCGCATCGCGTACTCCTCGGCGCGTGTCCCCACCCAAGCCGCGTGCGTGTGCGCGTCGACGAGGCCAGGCGTCACGAGGCCCGCGTGCTCGAAGCGCGCGACGTCGCGATGGCGCGCGAGCAGCGCCTCCGCGGGGCCGACCTCGGCGATGCGCTCACCGTCGAGCAACACCGCGCCGGGCGCGACGACGCCGAGCGGATCGAGGCCGCGCGTGTCGCAGGTGACGACGCGGCTCGCGACGAGGAGCGTCTTGCCGAGCGGCTCGGTCGACGAGCGACGGTAGCTCCACATCACGACGGCCCCGCGGCGACCTTCCGCTCGAGCTCACGCGCGGAGAGGCTCCCAAGGATCGCCCGCAACCGGGCCGGATCCGACTCGACCCGCGGCGGCGCCATCGCGCGAATGCGAGCCGACCGCCCCGCCGCCTCGCGACAGCGCTCGAGGAACGCCGGGCTCCCCGAGGCCTCGCGCACGAGGGCATCGAACGCGCGCGCCTGAGCGTCGAGATCGCTGCACACGAGCAAGACGTCGCAGCCCGCCGCGACCGAGCGCACCGCGGCGTCCTCGATCGTGCCGTGCTTCGCGATCGCGCCCATCTCGAGATCGTCGCTGAAGAGCACGCCCTCAAAGCCGATCTCGCCCCGCAGGAGCTCGGTGCAGATGCGCCTCGAGAACGTGGCCGGCACGTCCGGGTCGAGCCCGCGCACCACGACGTGCGCCGTCATCATCGACGCCACCCCCGCGCCGCTCGCCGCACGAAACGGCGGGAGCTCGATCTCGGCGAGGCGGGAGGCGGACGCGTCCACCACGGGCAGCTCGAGGTGGCTGTCGACGGCGGTGTCCCCGTGCCCTGGGTAGTGCTTCGCGCACGCGAGCACGCCCGCCGACTGCAGCCCGCGCACGAAGGCGACGCCGTGGCGCATCACGGTGCGGGGATCGCTGCCAAAGGCGCGATCACCGATGATCGGGTTCGCGGGGTTCGAGTCGACGTCCATCACGGGCGCAAAATCGAGGTTGAAGCCGAGCGCCGCGAGCTGACGACCGAGCTCGGCCCCGAGCCGCTCGGTCAGGCCGATGTCGCCCTTCGCCGCGACGGTCCGCATCGGCGGCAGGCTCAACACCGGCGCCCGCAGCCGCGCGACCTTGCCTCCCTCCTGGTCGACCGACACGAACGGCGGCTCGTCCCAGCGCGCCGTCGCCGAGTGAATCGCCGCGTTCAGCGCGACGAGGGGCTCGACCGCGAGCTCACCATCGCGTTGCTCGAGGTTGCGCTTAAAGAGGATCACGCCCGCGCGTCGTCCGGCCGCAAGCTCCACGGCCATCTCGCGCGGCAGCGTCGTCCCGTCGAATCCGCCCACGAGGAGCTGCCCACAGATCGCAGCGACGTCCGTCACGGGACCCGGTCTACCACGCCGTCGCAGCCCCGAGCGACCGAATGCGGTCCGGCCGCTTCACGGAGTTGGACCTCTGCGCTGGGTCGCGTACCTTCGAGGCAAGGACGTCGCTTGCTCCCAGAACAGCTCGAGCTCCCCTGGTTCGATCCGAAGGCCGCGCGGACGCCCTCGATCCCCGCGGCACGTCGCATCTACGTGAACCGCGATCTCAGGCTCGCGCGCTGCGACTGGATCGGCTTCGACATGGACTACACGCTCGCGATCTATCGGCAGTCCGCGATGGATCGGCTGAGCGTACGCGCCACCGTCGACAAGCTCGTGGCGCGCGGCTACCCCGACTGGCTCCGCACGCTCGAGTTCCCGCTCGACTTCCCGATCCGAGGCCTGCACATCGACAAGCTGCTCGGCAACGTCCTCAAGATGGACCGCTTCAAGGCGGTCAAGAAGGGCTACCACGGCCGCCGCGAGCTCACCCGCAACGAGCTGCGCGCGCTCTACGACGAGAAGAAGCTCCGCCACAAGAGCCCGCGCTACCACTGGATCGACACTCTCTACGCTTTGAGCGAGGTGGCCGTGTACGTGGCCACCATCGAGGCGTACGAGGCGCGCGGCCAACACCCGCGCTTCGGCAAGCTGTGGAGCGACATCCGCGAGTGCATCGACGAGGCGCATCGCGATGGAACCATCCTCCACGCCATCGCCGCCGACTTCTCGAGCTTCATCGTGCGGGACCCCGAGCTCCCCGTCGCGCTCCACAAGCTGCGCTCGGCCGGCAAGCGACTCTTCGTCCTCACGAACTCGCGCTGGCCGTACACCGAGAAGCTCCTTTCCTACTTGCTCTCCGACGGACCCGTCGGGTACGCGAGCTTCCACGATTACTTCGACGCGATCGTCGTCGCCGCGAAGAAGCCGGCGTTCTTTCAGGAGACAGCCCCGCTCCTCGAGCGACTCGCCGACGGCACGACGAAGCGTGCGGCGCTGCCCCTCGAGCGGGGCAAGGTCTACGAGGGCGGCAACCTCCACGAGCTCCAGGCCGCCCTCGGCCCCGGGCACCGAGTGCTCTACGTGGGCGACCACATCTATGGCGACATCCTTCGCTCGAAGAAGGACACCACCTGGCGCACGGCGCTCGTGCTGCAAGAGCTCGAGGACGAGATCGCAGCACACGATCGGGGTCGCGACGACGCCGCGGTGCTGCTCGAGGTCCAGCAGCGGCACGCGGAGCTCGAAGACGCACTCCGTCACCTGCAGCTCCGGGCCTTCGATCTCGCGGCCGCGATCGGCAAGGGCGACGCCTCGGCTCGCGCCCGCGACGACCTCACCCGCATGAAGTCGCTCCTCGGCTCGGTGCGGCGGCAGCTCCGCAACCTCGACCGCGACGCCCGCTCGCTGCGCCGACAGGTCGATCAGCGCTTCCACCCGTACTGGGGCTCGCTCCTCAAGGAGGGCGGCGAGCTGTCGCTCTTCGGCGCCCAGGTCGACGAGTACGCCTGCGTCTACACGAGCCGCGTCTCGAACCTGCTGCCCTACTCGCCCCACCAGCACTTCCGGTCGCCGCACAACCAGATGCACCACGAGCTCTAGCGTCGCGCGGCGGCGCCCTTCGCCCTCGCGCCGGCCTTCGGCGTCGCGCCCCCCTTCGCCGGCTTGCTCGCCGGCGCCAAAGGCGCGCTGCCCTTGCCCCCCTTGCTGGTCGGCTTGGGCGGAGAAATTGACTTGACTTTCGTCAAGCCCGCTCCGGCGGCGCTCCCCTTCGCGCCGGGCGTCTTGCAGCACCGGAAGCCCGTCGAGTAGTCGTGGTACTTGTCGTGGTGCGCGGTGGTTCGATAGTCGCACCCCCGCCCGTTGATCTCGACGTCGAGGTAGTAGCCGCCCCGAAAGGTCCCGTTCGGATCGGCGGTCCACTCGTGGAGGTTGCCGACCATGTCGAAGACGCCGTCGCTCGTCTTGCAGCGCGCGTGCGCTCCAGACCTCGCGAGCGTGCCCTTCGACTGATTGAGACGCGGGTCGTTCAGGTGGTCGAACGTGTACTCGCTCTGCGCCGGCGCCTCGCCGTCCTTGCCGAAGAGCAGGTTGAACGAGCTCGTGCCGCGATCGTTGCAGCGCCCCGGGACACGCTCCCGGCCGTAAGGCCAGCTCGTCACGCCCTTGCCCTTGCAGGCGCGCAGCCACTCGTCGTCGGTGCAGAGCCGCTTGCCGGCGGCGCTGCACGCCAGCTCGGCTTCGTCGCGGCTGATGTAGCCCTGCGGCACGCGCCCCTTCGCGTTCATCGCCCTCACGGCGAGACCGGCCACCGGCTCGTAGGGCGAGTGCGCGCGCGTCCGCCCGCCCGACATGACCTCGACCACGTACGCTTCGTAGCGGTCGACGCACACGAGCCCAACCGCGACCATGTCCGCCGGGCAACGCAGGCGACCGGCAGGGTTCGCGACCGGTCTCGAGGTCGCGGTACCGGGAGGCTTGCTCTGCGCGCGCGCGAGCGGTACCCACGGCAGCACCGCGAGCCCGAGCGCGACGAGCGTCCTCGAGAGCCGCATCGCCCCTTTCTATCCCCGATCCAGCGTGACCATGTCCAATTCCCCCTCGCCCGAGCAGCTTTCGGCCGTCCTCCGCAAGACCCCAGAGGACTTCGTCGTCGACGAGCTGCCGGCCTACGAAGCGTCGGGCGAAGGCGACCACCTCTTCGTCACCTTCAAGAAGCGCGGACGCACAACGCTCGACGTCGTGCGCGCGCTAGCCGACGGGCTCGGCGTCGATCCTCGCGAGGCGGGCTTCGCGGGGATGAAGGACCGCCACGCCGTCACCACGCAGACCGCGTCGTTCCCGTTCGCTGCGGGCCGCTCGCCGAACGAGGCGCTAGGGCTCGCCCTCCCGGACGTCGCGATCCTCGACGCACGGCGCCACCGGAACAAGCTCCGCACCGGCCACCTGCGCGGAAATCGCTTCACCATCGCGCTCCGCGACCTCACGCTCGACGCCGTCCCCGTCGTCGAAGCTCGCCTCGACGAGATCCGCCGCGTGGGCGTCCCGAACGCCTTTGGTCCGCAGCGCTTCGGCCGCGACGGGTCGAACCCCGAGCGCGCGATCGCGTGGCTCCAAGGCAAGGCGCGCCCCCCGCGCGACAAGCGCGAGCGGCGGATGCTCTTCTCGGCGCTGCAGTCACGCGCCTTCAATCAGGTGCTCGCGCGTCGCGAAGCCGAGGGGAGCTGGGCCTCCCTGCTCGAGGGGGACCTCGCGCAGAAGCATGACTCCGGAGGGGTGTTCCTGGTTGGGGCTGCCGACCTCGACGACGCGAGGCGCCGCTGCGAGGAGGGGCTCGTCAGCGCCACCGGCCCGATGTTCGGCTCGAAGATGCGCTGGCCCGAGGGCCACCCGGCCGACCTCGAGCGCGAGGCGCTCGCCGAGCTCATCGACGATCCGAGCCGCCTCGACGCGTTCTCGAGCTACGGCGAGGGCGCGCGCCGCGCGCTGCGGCTGTGGGTGCAAGACCTCGAGTTCCGACACGATGGGGCCGACGCGCTCGTCGTCTCGTTCGTCCTCACCAAGGGCGGCTACGCGACGACGGTGCTGTCTCGCGCCTGCATTCTCGTCGACGCGAGCCTCGCTCGACGCGAGCCTCACGAGGACGGAGAGCCCAAGGGCGACGAGTCGAGCGACGTCGCCGAGGGCTGAGGCGCACGAGGGAAGGAGGCGCGACCGTCCTCCTGTCGCGACCATCGCGCGCTCTCTCGACGGTCAGCGCCGCGGCGCTTGCGCGAGCGCCTCGAGTCGTGGACATTCAGGACGCCGTGAAGCGCCCTCGCCTTACCCCCCTCTCGCTCACCGTCCTCGGTCTCACGCTCGCCGGGCCGGTCCGCGCCGACGAGCAGGAGCCCATCTCGATCCATCGCGAAGAGCTCCTCCGACACGGCCTCGAGGGTCGCCCGAGCCGCAAGCTCCCGGAGCTCACCTTCAAAGACGGCGAGGTCGCGCCGAAGCGCGCCGTCTACGGCTACCTGCCCTACTGGACCAATGATCTCTCGACGATCCGCTGGTCGGCGCTCACGCACATCGCGTGGTTCAGCGTCGGCATCAACGCGGACGGAAGCGCGGGGGTCAAGCACGACTGGCCAGACACCGAGGCGGTCGAGGTGGCACACGCCGCCGGCGTGAAGGTGGACCTCGCGTTCACGCTCTTCGATAACACCGCCATAGCGAACCTGTGCAACTCGCCCACCGCGCGGGCGAAGGCGATCAACACGATGATCACGCAGATGGAGGCCGGCGGGGCCGACGGCGTCTCGATCGACTTCGAGTTCGTGAACGCCGCCGCCCGCGAGGGCTTCGTCACGCTGATGAAGGAGCTCCGCGCCGAGCTTGTGAAGCGCGGTCACCCCGACGCCGAGATCAGCATCGCGGGACCGGCCGTCGACTGGGCAGGCGGCATCGATCTGCCGGCGCTCCTCGAGACCACCGACTGGTTCTTCGTGATGGGCTACGACTACTTTTGGTCGGGCTCAAACAAGGCCGGCCCGGTCGGGATCTTCCGCATGTCGGACGCTTGGCAAGGCATCGCGAGCCGCACCGAGACGCGCTCGATCGCCGAGTTCACGCTCGAGCTGCCCGCCGAGCGGCGCCGCAAGATGATCCTCGGCGTCCCCTACTACGGGCGCGAGTGGAAGACGGTGTCGGGCGACCTCGGGGCCTCGGTCCTCGCGAACGTCGGGGCCGTGATGTACCACGAGGCCAAGGCCGACCTCGCGAAGGGGTTCGCCGAGTCGCTGTGGGACGAGGGCTCGAAGACGCCCTGGTACCGCTGGCAAGACGCGGGTGTGTGGCACCAAGTCTACTACGACGACGCGAAGAGTCTCGCGGCCAAGTACGAGTTCGCGCTCGCGCAGGACCTCGGGGGCGTCGGGATGTGGGCGCTGAACTTCGACAAACCTCACCAAGAGCTCTGGAACCTGCTCGAGACGACCTTCGCCGAGGAGCCGACCTGGCCCGTCGGTCACCGCGACAACCCGGTGGTCGTCGACGCCTTCCCGTTCAAGGACACGCAGACCACCGTCGACGGACCGTCTCACTACTTCAACTTCTACTCGTGCGATCTTGAGAAGCCCGAGTACGGCCGCGAGTGGGTCTACAGGGTTGACGTTTGTCAACCAGGGACGCTCTCGGCGACGGTCCCGGATTACGAGGACCGCGATCCGGATCTGCACGTGCTCGGCGCTCCGACCGAGGCCGCGTGCATCGCGCGCGGTCACACGGCGGTCGACGTCGCGGTGAAGCCCGGGCGCTATTACGTCGTCGTCGACAGCTACGTGGCGAAGGGCGTCGCGCAAGAGGGCGAGTACGAGCTCACCGTCGACTTCACCCCCGAGGCGGGCTCGAGCGGCTGCGCCTCGCACCTCACCTGCGACGCGGGCGACTGCGTCTGCCCTGGCGCGGGCCAGACCGAGTGCGACGGCGCGTGCGTCGATGTGCAGACCGACGCTGCCCACTGCGGCGCGTGCGGCGAGGCCTGCTCCGAGGGGCAAACCTGCGTCGCGGGCGCGTGCACGGGCGAACCTCCCGTCGAAGAGCCGCCGGTCGAGGAGCCGCCGGTCGATGCTGGGCTCCGAGCCGAGGACGGCTGCGGCTGCGCGGTGCCCGGCGCCGTCGCTCCGCGGCCAGGCGGGCTCGCGCTCGCGGCGGCGCTCGTGACCTGGATGGCGACGCGTCGTCGACGCTCGGCGCGCTAGCCCCGCGGGTCGCCGGCCCCACAAACGAGCTCGGGGCCCGGCGCTCGCCGGACCCCGAGTGGCTCGCCTCAGCGACGCGCGGCGCTCACTGGCACGGGCAGAACGACAGGAAGTCGTTGCCTTGTCCCGCCTGCACCATGTTGGCTGGGCACGAAGAGTTCGAAGAGCAAGCAAAGAACCCCATCCCGGAGTTGTAGCCAGCGCAGGCGTTCGAGATCGAGCCGACCTGGATGGTCGCGTTGATCCCGAACGCGCTCGCGATCGCCCCGCACTCCCCGGACGTGTCCTGCGCGTTGAACCAGGTCGTGGTGTTGGCGAACGGCGTCTTGCCGACGCTGGCGCAGGTGGTCGTGCAGCTCGCGCCCTTGGTAGCCTGCGCGTGCGAACACCAGGTGAGGCCGCCCGCGCCCGCGACGACCTTGCACGTCAAGTTCTTGCATGTCCCGGCTTCACACGTCTCGCCCGACGCGCACTTCTTGCCGCAAGTGCCGCAGTTGTTGACGTCGGTCTTGAGGTTCACCTCGCAGCCGTCCGCCACCGTGTTGTTGCAGTTGGCGAAGCCCGTGTTGCATGCGCTGACCGCGCAGGCGCTGTCGACGCAGGCAGGCGTGCCGTTCGCGGTCGAGCATGACTTCGCGCAGAACCCGCAGTTCGTCACCGTGTTGAGCGGCGACTCGCAGCCGTCGGCGCCCATCACGTTGCAGTCGCCGAAGCCCGCCTTGCAGTTGAAGCCGCAGGCCCCCGTCGAGCAGTAGCCCGTCGCGTTCGCCGGCTGCGCGCACGACGTCTCGCACGCGCCGCAGTGGCCGGGGTCGAAGGCCAGGTTCGTGCAAATGTCGTTGTTCTCGGCGTCCTGGCACTTCGTCGTCCCGCCGAGGCAGTCGATGACGCACTTGCCCTGCTGGCAGACCTTGCCCGCCCCGCACTTGAACTTCGCGTCCGCCTGCCCGCAGCCGCCGCAGTTCATCGGGTCGTTCTTCGTGTCGACGCACTGGTCGACGCCGCCGACATCGCACTTCTCGAGGTTCGCCGCGCAGGTCGTCACGCACTTGCCCTGCTGGCACACCTGCCCCGCGCCGCACGACGTGACGCAGTCGCCGCAGTACTTCGAGTCGGTTTGCGTGTTGGCGCAGACGTCCTTGTCCTCCGCGTCCTTGCACTTGGTCGCGCCCGCGACGCAGTCGGTTACGCACATGCCCTGCTGGCAGACCTGCCCGGCCGGGCACTTCGTGTCGCAGTTGCCGCAGTATTCGACGTCGATCGCCGTGTTGACGCAGACGTCGTTCATGTCCGCGTTCTTGCACTTCTTCGTGCCGCCGGTGCAGTCGGTCAGGCACTGGCTAGCCTGACACACCATCCCGACCGGGCACGCGTTGTTGCAGTCGCCGCAGTGGAGCGGGTCCTTCGTCGTGTCGACGCAGATCTCGGTGGTGGTCGGCGAGCTCGAGCCGCCCGCGCCGCCGCTGCCGGACGACGTCACCGAGCAGACCTTCGTGCCCCCGACGCACTTCGTGACGCAGGCCCCGGCGATGCACGTGAGCCCGACCCCGCACACTTTCCCGCAGCCGCCGCAGTTCGCCTCGTCGAGCAACGTGTCGACGCACACCGCGCCGCCCGGGCCGTCGCACTTGGTCGCACCGCCCGCGCACTCGAGCCCGCAGGCCCCGGCGCTGCACACCTCGGCCGCGCTGCAGGCCTTGCCGCAGCCGCCGCAGTGGTTGCGATCGAGCTTCGTGTCCGCGCACACCGGCTTGCCGTCGGCCTCGCACTTCTCGCTGCCGTCAGGACAGCTCACCGCGCACGCGCCGTCGACGCACACCTGCCCCGCGCTGCACGCGGCGCCGCAAGCGCCACAGTTCGCGGGATCGAAACGAACATCGACGCATGCGCCCTCGCAGGTCGAGAGCGGTTCCGGACAGCTCAAGCCCTGCGGCTCTTCGGACTTGCACGAGGCAGCAAAGACGAAACCCAGGGCGGCGACGCCCGCAGCGATGCGTAGGAAGTTCATGCTCTTCTCCAGCGTCTTATAAAAGCACGACCCCGGGGGCGGGCGTTAGTTCTTCGCTCCCGGGGTCCGCCACCACGGCGCTCCGCTCCCAGGGGGAGTGAGCGCTCGCGCGCATAGGCTTCGTAAAGGGTTTTCTTGCGCGACCCTCCAAGGGGTGCCATATCGACAGCTGGTATCGCGGCTGCCGCCGCTCCGAGGAGAGGGCCCTCGCCTCGTCGAGGACTCGTCGCTTTACCCCCAGAAGGAACCCCACTAAGACCTGCCCCCGATGGCTTCCGATCAACAGAGCAAGATCGTCACGTGGCTCGAACAGATCATGGTCGGCTTCGGCGCCGGCTGGGTCATGTACCTAATGCTAGGTCTCAGCGTGATCTCGCTCGGGATCATCCTCGAGCGCGCCTGGTTCTTTCATAGCCTGAAGGACGATCTCGCCCAGCTCGCGGCCGACCTCCGCAAGGCCCTCGACGTGTCGTTCGATGCGGCGCGAAAGCGCCTCGAGCAGTCCCCCTCGGCCGAGGCCGCCGTCGTCATGGCGGGCCTCGAGCTCGCCGACAAGGGCGCAGATTCGGTCGAGACCGCGATGGAAGGCGCCGCGGCGCTCCAGCGGATGAAGCTTGAGCGGCGCCTCGCCTACCTCGCCACGCTCGGCAACAACGCGCCGTTCATCGGCCTCTTCGGCACGGTCATCGGCGTCATCGGGGCGTTCAAGGCCCTCGACGCGGACGCCGCCAAGGGCGCCACCGAGGCCGCAGGGCAGATGGCGAACAAGCAGGTCATGGGTGCGATCGCCGAGGCGCTCGTCGCGACGGCCGTCGGCATCGCCGTCGCCATCCCGGCCGTCGCCGCGAACAACACCTACCAGCGCATGATCAAGTCCACGCTGGCGAACACCGAAGCTCTCTCGAAGGTCCTGCTCGCTCACCTCCGTGCCGTCCCGCGCGCCGAGGCAAGCGTGCGCCCCGTCGAGAAATCGGCCGAAAAGTCAGCGGAGAAGCCCGCCGAGAAGTCGGGCAAGGGCGGCAAGAAGTCCGAGGGCGGCAAGAAGCCGAAGGACGACGACGCCAAGAGCGGCGAGGGAGCCGAGAGCTGACATGGCGGGCGCTAGCCAGGATGAAGACGGCCTCGTCGCGGGGATCAACGTCACCCCGCTCGTCGACGTCTGTCTTGTGCTGCTCGTCATCCTGATGGTGACGGCTCGCTTCATCGCGTCGAACTCCATGACGCTCGATCTGCCGAAGGCGGCGAAGGGCGAAGCGACTCAGCTCGTGTTCGGGGTCGAAGTCAACGCGACCGGCGAGCTGATGGTCGACGGCAGGAAGATCATCGACGATAAACTGCTCATCGACGAGGCGAAGAAGGGCCTCGCGAAGAACAAGGACCTCCGCGCGGTCATTCGCGCCGACAAGACCGTACAGCACGGCCGCATCATTCGCGTGCTCGACCTCTTGAAGCAGGCGGGCGTGTCGAAGATCGCGTTCGGCGTCGCGCCGATCTCCGCCGAGATCGAGGGGGCCAAGCCCTCGGACGCCGCCCCCGCGAAGGACGGCAAGCCCTCGAACTGACGCGCGCCTCGTCGAAGCGCACCCTAACTCGTCCCCGATCCATGCGACCACGTGACCCCTGGGAAGCCCTGAAGGACCTCGGCCCTTCGCGCTCTCTGTTCGGGATCGCCCCGTGGATGCTGATCGCGCTCGCGACGCACACCGGCGCGGTCGTGAGCCCGCAGGTGACGCTGATGCCGATGCGTCAGCACGTGCGCGCGCTCCAAGGCGACCTGCGCACCTACTTCGGGGTCGTCGACATCGACGTCGAAGCCGAGGAGGTGAAGACCCCCGAGCCCGAGAAGCCCCCCGAACCGCCGCCCGAGGCCCCGCCGGACGAGCCCGAGCCGCAGCGCGCCGACGAGCCGAAGCCCGAGCCGAGCCCGACCGACGAGAAGGCGCCTGACGCAAAGAACGACGAGCCTTACGATTCGGCGCCACCGCCGGCCGCAGCAGCCGCGCCCGACGTGCTGCACCAGGGCACCGAGGCGGACGCTGGCGAGGACCTCAGCAGCTGGACGATGGTTCACAAGGAGGGCTCGAAGGACACGGGCGGCGGCTACACCTCGAGCGAGGGCACGGGGAAGACGCCGGTCTACGACCGGCGCGCGACCTCGACCGGCAAAGAGGGCGGCCGCGGCGACAAGGGGACGGGCTCGGTCGGCGCCCCGACGGTGAACCGCTCGCGGCCAGCGATGCCGCAGACCCGCAACCTCAGCGATTGCCCCTTCCCGCCACAGGCGGACATGGCCCAGGTGGACCGCGCGGTGGTCGACGTGACGGTGACGGTTGACCCGTCCGGTCGGCCAACCAATGCCTCGGTCATGGCGGACCCCGGCTACGGATTCGGGCCGCAGGCGCGACGCTGCGCCCTCGCGATGCGCTACGAGCCGGCGGTGGGGCCATCCGGCGAGCCGATCGTCGGGACCACACCGACGCTGCGCTTCCGGTTCAACCGCTGAGCGCAGACTGGGGGGAGCTTGCAGGACGACGATCGAACCACGCTGGCGAGCGCGCCGCTCTTCGCCGCCCTCGCCCCCGAGACGCTCGAGCTGCTCCTCGGCCTCGGTGAGGAGCAGCGCTTCGAGCGCGGCGCCGAACTGTTCGCGGAGGAAACCGCAGCGACCCACCTCTACGTGGTGCTCGAGGGGAGCGTCCGGCTCACCCGGGGCGTCGTCCCTTACGGCGACGCGGTGCTCGCCGTCCTCGGTGCCGGAGAGGTCTTCGGCGAGCTCGCCTTCCTCGACGGCGAGCCACGCTCCGCCACCGCCCGCACCGACGAGAGGACCCGCGTGCTCGCGATCCCGGCCGACGCGCTCGAGGACCTCCTCCTCATGCGCCAAGACATCGCGGTCGAGATCCTGTGGAACCTGGTGCGGGTGCTCGGACGGCGGCTCCGCAAAACCAACGAGCGGCTCACCCTGCTGTCGCGCACCCTGCCGCGCTGAGCGACCCGCCGCCCGGCGCGGAGCGTGACGTCCGTCCGGCGACGTCCGTACCCGGGGCGTCGATCCAGTGGCGGACGCTCAGGGGCGCCGTACGCACAGGGAGCGAATTTGACAGGTTACCACCCGTTCAGTAGGGTAACCGCATGCAAGGACTTACCTCGCGCCAGGAGCAAGTGCTTCGGTTCATCCGCCAGTCGATCGTCGACCGCGGCTACCCGCCTACCCTACGCGAGATCGGCGCCCACATGGGGATTCGTTCGACCAACGGCGTCAACGACCATCTCCGCGCGCTCGAGCGCAAGGGCTACCTCACCCGTGAGGACATGAAGTCCCGCGCGCTCCGCCCGAAGGAGCTGCACCTCGACACCGTGAGCCCGGCGAACGACGACGATCTCGTCGAAATCGCCATCCTCGGTCGCGTCGCCGCGGGCATGCCCCTCTACGCCCAGGAGCACCTCATCGACACAGTGCGAATCGACCAGAGCCTGCTGCGCTCGGGGGAGATCTTCGGCCTGAAGGTGACCGGCGACTCGATGATCGAGGCGGGGATCCACAACGGGGACTACGTCTTCGTTCGCAAGCAGTCGACCGCCGAGCGCGGCGACATCGTCGTGGCCCTGATCGGCGACGAGGCGACGGTGAAGCGCTATTTCCCCGAGAAGGACTACGTGCGCTTCCAGCCCGAGAACAGCGGGATGGCTCCGATCCTCGTGCGGGCGACCGACTTTCGACCGACGATGCTGCTCGGCGTCGTGGTCGGCCTCTACCGCCGGATCTGAGGGCGCGCGCCGCGAGACGCGCGGGCTGCCTGAGGCCGCGCCAGCGAGGCGAAGTTCCTCGCGGCTCGCTCATGGCGTCGTTGACGCGGCGCACCATGACTTGGTAGCGTGCCCCCCTGGACAGGGGCGCAGAGGACGCGTTGAAGCCGAAGGACCACAAGAGAGGCGCTCGTCACCGAGTCGCCGTTATGATCACGATGGCGCTCGTGTCGACCACGAGCACGGGTTGCGTCGTCGGGAGCGTCTACGCCTTCAAGGCAAACTCGGCGGCCGCGGCCATCGAGGAGGCGAAGACGCTGAACGCCGACAAGCTCGCCGAGTACGACTACTACTTCGCCCGCGAGAACCTTCAGAAGGCGATGGAAGAGGCGGCCGAGGCGTCCTACGGCGACGCCATCGAGTTCGCCGACGTCGCGAAGGCGTCCGCTGACCGCGCGATCGAGCAGGCCCGCTCGGCGCACCGCGGAGCCGGCCGATGAGCCGAGGTGAACCACGCCGTACGATGCGCCGCAGCGCTCTCCTTGCGCTGCTGGTCGTCGCGACAGGCTGCACGAAGGTGCCCGTCATGCGCGGCGAGATCGAGGGCCTCGAGAAGCTGATCGAGCAGGCCGAGCGCAATGGCGCCAAGCGCTGCGCGCCTCGGGAGCTCGCCCTTGCGCGTGCGCACACGACCTTCGCGACGGTCGAGCTCGACGAGGCCAACTCGCTCCGCGCCGAGGATCACTTGATCGTGGCGCGTCCGAACGCCCAGGCCGCTTACGACTTGTCCCCGGCGGTGCGATGCTCGGAGCGGCGCTTCGTGATCGAGGAGCCGCCACCGCCTCCTCCCCCGCCCCAGCCCGGCGACACGGACGGCGACGGCTACACCGACGACGTCGACGAGTGCCCGGACAAGCCCGAGACCTACAACGGCGACGAGGATCTCGACGGGTGCCCTGACGACCCCGACACGGACGGCGACGGCCTCCCCGACTCGAAGGACGCCTGCGAGCTCGTGCCCGAGGACGCCGACGGCTACCTCGATGCCGACGGCTGCCCTGACCTCGACAACGATCTCGATCAGGTCCCCGACAGCGCCGAGGCGAAGCCCGAGTGCATCAACCAGCCCGAGGATCCGGACGGCTTCCAGGACGAGGATGGGTGCCCGGACCCGGACAACGACGGTGACGAAGTGGTTGACCTGGACGACGAGTGCCCGATGGTGCCAGGCGTCAAGGGCGGCGCACGCCCGGGTTGCCCGCAAAAGAACACCCTCGTCGTCGTCACCGACAAGGAAATCAAGATCACTCAGCAGATTCACTTCGCCTTCAACAAGGCGATGATCCGTCCCGAGAGCTACCCGGTCCTCGACGCCGTCGTGCAGGTCTTGAAGGACAACCCGAAGATGCAGATCGAGGTCCAGGGCCACACCGACAACGTCGGCGCCCCCTCGATCAACAAGCCGCTCAGCCAGCAGCGCGCCGACGCGGTCCGAAAATACCTCGTCGATCACGGCGTCCAGCCCAACCGCCTGACCTCGGTCGGCTACGGGCAGGATCAGCCGCTCGTCCCGAACACGACCGACCGCAACCGCGCGTTGAACCGCCGCGTTCAGTTCGTCCGAATGGAAAAGCCCTGACGATGTCGCCCCGCCCGCACTCCCGCAAGTCCTTCAAGTCCACGCTTGCTGCGGCGCTCCTCGCTGCGGCCGCCGTGACCGTCGTGCCCGCCCGCTCCTTCGCGCAGGAGGAGCAAGCGCAGTCGCTCTACGACGACGCGATGGACAACGACTACTTGAACACCAAGTTCGACGACGCCGCGGCGAAGCTGAACAAGGCGGTCAAGCAGTGCGGCAAGAAGTGCAACAAGCAGCTGCTCGGCAAGCTGTACGTCGCGCTCGCGGTCGTGAACGGCGCCGGCAAGGGCGGCACCAAGGCGGCGAAGGCCGCGTTCGAGAAGGCGTTCAAGGCCGACAAGAACGCCAAGCCGCTCGACCTTTACTTCACCGACGAGCTCCGCAAGCTCTTCGAGGCCGCGAAGAAGAGCGCGGGCGGCGGCGCCGACGAGGAGGCCGAGGCGTCCCCGAAGAAGCCAGCCGGGGCAGAGGAGGCGTCCAGCGAGTCGACCGAGACCGAAGACGCGCCGAAGAAGAAAAAGAAGAAGAAAAAGAAGCCTGCCGAGGCAACCGAGGAGGCGAGCGAGCCTGCGGCGGAGGCGACGGAGGAGGAGGCTCCGCCCAAGAAGCCAAAGTCGGACGAGGAGTCGGAGGACGCGGCTTCAGCGAGCGGCTCCGTCGACTGGAAGGCGCCCAGCGAAGCGCAGGTCAACACCCCGCTGCCGATCTTCATCCCGGTCGACGAGGGGCTCGGTGCCGTGAGCGCGAAGCTCCGCTACAAGCCGTTCGGTGAGACCAAGTGGCTCGCGCTCGGCATGCGCAAGGTCGAGGGCGGCTTCGGCGCCGAGATCCCCTGCGCGCAGACGACCACGACCGGCAAGCTCAAGCTCTACATCTTCCTGAAAGACAAGGACGGTGAGCCGGTCGCGCAGGCGGGCAGCGCCAAGGCGCCGCTCGAGGTCTCGATCAAGAACAAGATCAGCGGCGATCAGCCGGCCCTGCCCGGTGAGAAGGCTCCCGAGAAGTGCTCGTCCGTCGAGTGCCCGCCCGACTTCCCCGGCTGCAAGGGCAGCAAGTCCGGCGCGGAGCGCGACGGCAAGGGCTGGGGGGCGACCTGCGAGAACACCGCCGAGTGCAAGTCGGGGTTCGTTTGCCTGAACGGAAGCTGCGAGCAAGGCGAGTCGTCCGGCTCGAGCTCGGATGGCGGGTCAACCGCCGGCGAGACGAAACGAGACAGCGGCGCTGCGGGGCCGCCGCTCGCGAATCACCTCGTCACCGCGGGGCTTCAGCTCGATGTGCTGTTCCTCGCGAGCGCCAACGACGTGTGCGGGTCGTACGACGGGAGCACCTTTACCGCCCCGCTCGAGAACTTCAGCTGCTTTCTGCCGAACGATGGTGGCGAATTCATCGGCCGCCCCTTCAAGGGCGCGGCGAACCAGGTCCTCGGCGGCGGCGCGGTCGGAGGCGCGCGGCTCCTCGTCGGTTACGACTTCAACTTTGGCACGGTGAGCGACAGCCTCCACGGCTTCGTGGCGGGCGCACGGCTCGGCTACGCCTTCGGAGGCTCGCCCAGCATCGGTGATGTCGAGGAGCGCTACCAGAAGTGCCAGGAGGACCCGAGCTGCGCGTTCCGAAAGCCCAGCGCGCTCGACTTCTTGCCTGCGCACGCCGAGCTTCAGCTGAAGTGGTTCCCGCTCGAGAGCCTGTCGTCGGCAGGCTCGCTCTACGAGCCACGCCCGTACGTCTTTAGCGGATTTGGCGTCGGTCAAGTCAACGCCGGCGTCAGCATCGACGTGTGTGACCTCGCCCAGTCGGGCGGCCTCCCGGCGACCGCCCCGGGCCCGTGCAACGGCGTGACCGCGCCGCACGAGCGTCGGCAGGTCGACGCCTATCAGATCACCGGGCTCAACTTCGTCCCAGTCGGCCTCGGCGCGATCTTCCCGGTCCACGAGAACTTCGGCATCAACGTCGAAGTGAAGGCGATGTTCATGGTCCCGACGGCGGGCACCGTGCTGGCGCCGTTCATCGGCCCTGTGGGCATGTTCTGACCGGCGACGCCCGCGCCATCGATGCGCGCGGGCATGGGGCGGTCAGGGACGTGCCTCGCGCGACACGTCGTGAGGTCCCAGGATGTCGAACGCCGGTTCGGAGCAGCGGCCCGTCGGGGTGAGTCCAAGCAGCTACGGGATCCCGGGCGCCTTCGGCCCACCGCCCGGCATGCCTCCGGGCTGGCACCACGAGCCGCCCGACGCCCGTGACGGGATCGCCTGGGAGTCGGCGAGCGGCGGCATGCTCTCGCGTTGGTGGCGCACGCTCGGCGCGACGATGCGCGGTCGGTCGTTTTACGCGAGCGTCGCGGCCAGCGACGACGCCATGAGCGCCGTGACCTTCCACACCGTGACCTGGGCGCTGATGGGCTTCGCGGTGGGGGCGATGTACTTCCTGCTGCTCGGTCTGATCGGCGCCGCCATCGCCGTGCCCTTCGGCGCCTGGAGCGGGCCGGGCTTCCTCGCGGGCAGCGTGTGGCTCTTCGGCGCCGCTTGTTGGCTCGGGCTGACCCTCGGGGGAGCCACCATCGGCTTCGTCCTGCCCTGGCTCGTCGGCGGGATCCATCACCTCGTTCTGGCGATGCTCGGCGGAGTTCCACCTGACCGGTCGTACGCCCACACGGTCCGCGCGCACGCCTACGCGTCGGCGGGCTCGTCGGTGTTTTCGGTGGTGCCGTACATCGGCTCGCTCGTCACGCTCATCCTCGTGGTGAAGCTGCACATCGACGCCTACGACGAGGTGCACCGATGCGGCGCAGGCAAAGTCTTGCTGGCGCTCGGCGCGCCGGTCGTCTGCTCGTGCTGCGGCTGCGCCGGCTTCTCGACTATCCTGAGCCTCGTCTCCGCGGTAAGCCTCTGAAGGCCACCATGACCGACGCCATCGTCATCGGTTCCGGCCCAAACGGCCTCGTTGCCGCGACGTACCTCGCGCGGGCCGGTCTGTCGGTGACCGTGCTCGAGGCCAACCGCGAGCCTGGGGGAGCGGTCCGGTCGCGCGAGCTCACGCGGCCAGGCTTCGTGCACGACCTCGGCGCCGCGTTCTTCCCGTTCGCGAACGCGAGCCCTGCCCTTCGAGGCCTCGACCTCGAGGCGGTCGGACTCGAGTGGTGCCGCGGCGACCTCGAGAGCGCGCACCCCGCCCTTGACGGGACCTGCGCGAGCCTGACGCGTGATCTCTATGCCCTCGAGACCTGCTTCGCCGGCGATGGCGCGGCCTGGCGCAAGGCCGCCACTTGGGCGTCGAGCGTGAAAACCAAGCTTCTCGACCTGCTGCTCGCGCCGCCTGTGCCGATGGGCGCAGCGTGGCGGTTCGGCGTCGGCAATCTCTTGCGGCTCGCGGAGGTCGGGCTCTCGAGCGGCCGCGGCTACTCCGAGCGTCGCTTCGCGAGCGAGGCTGCGCGCCGTGTGTTGCCCGGGCTCGCGCTGCACACCGACGTAGGCCCCGACGACGACTGCGGCGCGGCGGTCGGCTTCATGCTCGCGGCGCTCGCGTCGATCGACGGGTTCGCGGTACCGCGCGGCGGGACCAGCGCCATCACGCGCGCGCTCATCGCTCGGCTCAACGAGGCGGGCGGCGAGGTCGTCACCGGCGAGCGGGTCGAGAGCATCATCGTCCGGCGAGGTCGCGCACACGGGGTCCGGACCGGGCGCGGCGAGCGCGAAGCTCGGATCGTCGTCGCGGACGTCGCGGCGCCCCGGCTCTTCCTCGAGCTCGTCCCCGAGTCCGAGCTCCCGAGCAGCGTCATCGGCTCGATGCGGCGATTTCGGCACGGCTTCGGGACCTTCAAGGTGGACTGGGCGCTCGACGGTGCGGTTCCGTGGTCCCATCCCGACTGCGCGCGGGCCGCGGTCGTCCACGCCGGTGAGAACAACGACGACCTCACGCGCTTCGTTCGCCAGGTGCGTGCGGGCGACCTCCCTGACCGGCCCTACCTCGTCCTCGGGCAGCAGTCCCTGCTCGACCCGACGCGCGCCCCCGAAGGAAAACACACGCTCTGGTGCTATTCGCGCGTGCCGTCGCACCGCCCATGGTCGAAGGAGCGCGAGTCGTTCGCCGACGCGATCGAGGCCCGCATCGAAGGCCTCGCGCCAGGCTTCCGCGGAAGGATCCTCGCCCGACACATCTCTGCCCCACCCGATCTCGAGGCGACGAACGAGAACCTGATCGGCGGAGACCTCGGCGGCGGCTCCGCGCAGATCGAGCAGCAGCTAATCTTCAGGCCAACGTTTCCGTACTTCCGCTACCGAACGCCGATCGAGGGACTCTACCTCGGCTCGTCGTACGCGCACCCCGGCGCAGGCGCCCACGGCATGTGTGGCTACAACGCTGCGCTCGCGGCGCTCGACGACCGCGTCATGCGGCGCTGAACCGACGCGCGGGTCCTCGCGACAGACCGACGCGCGCGCTGCCCCGCGCCGAGCGCCCCTCAGAGCCAGGACGCGAGACGCGACGCCACGGCCTCGCCGGTCATGCCGACCTTGTCGCGGATCACCTGCCAGGGAGCCGAGTGCCCAAAGCCATCGTGCCCCAGCGCGAGGCCGTCGTCTCCGACGATACCGCGCCACGGCCCGGTGATCCCGAGCTCGACGGAGGCGCGCCGGATGCCACGCGGGAGCACGCGGTCACGGTAGGACGAATCCTCGCGCTGGAACTGCTCCCAGCACAACACCGAGACCACCCGGACCCCGCGCCCTCGCTCGCCGAGCGCCTGCTTTGCCGCGACCGCGACCGAGACCTCCGAGCCGGTCGCGAGCACCACGGCATCGAGCGTACCGCTCTCCTCGCTCACCACGTACGCCCCGCGCAGCATGTCGCGCGGCTTGAAACCGGACGGACGGTCGAGCATCGGCAAGTTCTGTCGCGTGAGCGCGAGCACGGTCGGGCCGCTCGTTCGCTCGACCGCGAGGGTCCAGGCGGCCGCGCACTCGAGCGAGTCCGCAGGTCGCACCACGAACACGTTCGGGATCGCGCGGAGCGCCCAGAGGTGCTCGACCGGCTGGTGCGTCGGCCCGTCCTCGCCGAGGTAGAGGCTGTCGTGCGTGTAGACGAACACCGAGCGGAGATGCGAGAGCGCCGCGAGTCGGATCGCAGGCCGCATGTAGTCGCTGAACACGAGGAACGTCGATGTGTAGGGAACGAACGAGCCGCCGAGCGCGAGCCCGTTCGCGAACGCTCCCATCGCGTGCTCGCGGATCCCGAAATGGAAGTTCCGGCCGCCGAACGCGCCGCGCTGCACGACGCCTGCGTCCTTCAGCCAGGTCTTGTTCGAGGGGGTCAGATCCGCCGACCCGCCGACGAGCCCGGGGACGTGCTTGGCGACCTCTTGCTGAACGAGCCCTCCGCTGATTCGCGTCGCGTTCTCGCCCGGCGGCACGATGGCGACGAGGCGCTCGAGCAAATCCGAAGGCGTCTCGCCGGAGAGGAGGGTCCGCAGGAGCGCCGCCTCCTCCCCGCCGCGAGCGAGGAGTGCGTCGCGTCGAACCTTCCAAGCCTCGTTTCGCGCGACGCCGCGCGCCACCACGTCGGCGAACAGTGCCCGCACCTCGGAGGGCACGTGAAACGGCTCGTGCTCCCAGCCCAGCGCCGCCTTGGTCGCGGCGAGTTCCTTCGCGCCGAGTGGCTCCCCGTGCGCGCTCGACTTGTCCTGCTTGCTCGGCGACCCCTTGCCGATGTGGGTCTTGGCGATGATGAGCGAGGGACGCGACGGCTCCGCGAGCGCGCGGTCGAGGGCCTCGCGGATGGCGACGTGCTCGTGGCCGTCGACGCGCTGCACGTACCAGCCGTACGCCTCGTAGCGCTTGCCAACGTCCTCGGTGAACGCGAGGTCGGTCTTGCCGTCGATGGTGATGCCGTTGTCGTCGTAGAAAAAGATCAGGTTGTCGAGGCCGAGGTGGCCCGCGAGGCTCGACGCCTCACCGGAGATCCCCTCCATCATGTCGCCGTCGGACGCGATGCCGATGACGCGCCCGTCGAAGAGCTCCGGGTCGGTTGGGAAGCGCGCGGCGAGCATCTTCTGGCTCGCGGCCATCCCGACGGCGGTCGCGATGCCTTGCCCGAGCGGGCCGGTCGTCGTCTCGACGCCGGGCGTGACGCCAACTTCGGGGTGACCGGGCGTACGACTCCCCCACTGACGGAAGCTCTTGAGATCGTCGAGCGAGAGGTCGTAACCCGACAAGTGAAGGAGCGAGTAGAGGAGCATTGACGCATGTCCGCACGAGAGGACGAAGCGGTCGCGATTCGGCCAGGACGGCTCCTTCGGATCGAAGCGCAGCGCGTGGGTGAACACCTCGAAGGCAACCGAGGCGAGGCCCATGGGCGCACCCGGGTGCCCCGAGTTCGCACGCTCGACGCCGTCGACGGACAGCATCTGGATGGTCTTCACAGCGGTGTCGACGAGCGTCGGGTCGAGAGCGTTCAGCATGGCGTCCCGTACGCGAAGTCGGCGAGCGCCGGAAGGGCTTTCGGACCTCGGATGACTTGTCCAGATGCGGGCGATCGCGCGAGAACGGGGCGTGTCTGAGGCGCGCACGAGCGGTTCGCGGTCGGCGGCGGTGGTGACCGTCGCAATCGTCCTGTCGCGGCTCGTCGGGCTGGTACGACAACGCGTCGCGGCGCACTACCTCGGGACGTCGGCGGTCGCGGACATCGTCGCGGCGTCCTTCCGAATCGGCAACCTCGCGCAGAACCTGCTCGGCGAGGGCACCCTGAGCGCGACCTTCATCCCAGGTTACGCGCGCCTTCGAGGGAGCGGGCGCGAGGACGACGCTCGGGCCTTCGCGATGCGCGCGCTTGGTGCGCTGCTCCTCGCCGTAGGGTCGGTGACGCTGCTCGGTGTCCTCGGTGCGCGCGCGCTCACCCAGGCCCTCGCGGCGGGATTTTCGGGCGAGAAGCTGTCGCTCACGGTCGAGCAAGTACGGCTGCTCTTTCCGATGACCGGGCTCCTCGTCGTCGGCGCCTGGGCGCTCGGCGTCCTCAACTCACACCGCGAGTTCTTCTTGCCCTACGCCGCACCCGTGCTGTGGAGCGTAGCGCAAATCGCCGCGATTCTCGTTGCCGGTTCGTTGCATGTCGGCGAGGCAGGACTCGCGCGCGCGCTCGCGCTCGGTGCGCTGCTCGGGGCGGCGCTGGTGCTCGTCGTCTTGCTCCGGAGGGCACGTCGGTTCACGGGGACCCTACGCCCGTCGTTCGATTTCGCGGACCCGGAGCTCCGGGAGGCCGTGCGGCGGTTTCCGAGCGTGCTGCTCGGCCGTGGCGTCATCCAGCTCTCCGGCCTCGTCGACACCTTGCTCGTGAGCTTCCTTGGCGACAGCGCGGTCTCGGCGTTCAACTACGCGCAGACGGTCTACCTGCTTCCGATGAGCATCCTCGGGACGGGCGAGGCAGCAGCCTCGCTGCCGGAGATGGCGGCCGAGATGGGCGAAGGGAGCCGCGATGCCCGCAACGCGCGCCTCCGCGAGCGCCTCGCGGCGAGCCTCGAGCGCGTCACGGTGCTCGCGATCCCCGCGGTGGTCGTCCTGACGCTGTCGGGGGAGGCGCTCGTCGCCGTCCTCTTCAGGACGGGTCGCTTCGATCGCGACTCGGTCGAGCGCGTCGCCGCGGCAGTCGCCGTGTATGGGCTCGCGCTCCTCGGAAACGCGTCGGGGCGCCTGTTCGCGACCACGTTCTACGCACTCGGCGACACGCGAACCCCGGCGCGCCTTGCGCTCGTTCGCGTCGCGGTCAGCACCGCGCTGGCGCTCACGCTGATGGGCCCTCTCGGCATGGCGGGCGTCGTCGCGGGGGCGGTCGCCGCGGCCTGGGTCGAAGCCTCGCTGCTGGGACGCTCGCTCGCGAGCGAGCTCGACGGCCTCGGGCTCCGTGCGCTGCCCTGGCGTCGCCTCGTGCTGCTCGCGTGCGCGACCGCCGCGCCAGCGCTCGCCGCGCGTCGCCTGCTCGCCGGGCGAGAGTCGACGCCGCTCCTCGCGCTCGCGAGCCTTGCCACCACCGGGCTCGTGTACGTCGCCGCCGCGGCAGGGCTGCGGCTCGTCGATCCGACGCGCCTCGTCCGACGTCTCAGGCGCCGCTGACCGCGCCGGCCGTTGCGCCGCCGCGCAGCCACGCCGCCGCCGCCATGAGCGCGCCCACGCCGAGGAGGCTCGCCCCGAGCAACGCCAGCGAGCCGACCCCGAGCGCGCGCACGGCAACTTGACCGATCGCAAGACCCGTCGCGACCCCGACCAAGTGCGCGCCCCAGCCCCAGGCCGCGGGTGCAGGCCCCCGGTGAGATGCGAGGCGCATCGCGAGACCCAGCGGCAGTCCGCACGCGCCGCCTCCGACGAGGAGGACGAAGAAGGCCACGCCGTAGCGCGCCGCGACGCCCGCGCTCGACACGCTCCCGATGACGCTCGCGCCGGATCCGAGCGCCACGAGGACGAGCACGCCCACGAGCGCGGAAGCGGTGAGCCACCTCGGGAGAGACGACTCCCGCGCAACGTCGGCGAGGAGCGCTCCCGCGGCGACCGTGAGCGTCCATGTCGGGACCACGACGGCGTGCCCGGCGTCGAGGCCACCGAGGAGCCGCGTCGCGACATCCCCAACCGCGAGCGTCGCAATGCCGAGGCCCACGGCCTGAAGCGGAACGCCGACCCGCAGCCCGAGCAGCGACGTCGAGGGTCGACCAGACGCGAACGGCGCGAACAAGGCGAGGACCCAAGCAACGAGCACGAGCGCGGCTGCCGACGTCGCGATGCCGAGCCCGCTCTGCCGCGGCGACTCGACGGCCGGCGGCTTCCCCGCCTCGCCGCCGTTCTTGTCCTTCTCCTTGTCGGCCGCGTCGCGCCCCTTCGCCTTGCCACGCGGGGCCTCGGCCGTCCGGAGAGCCTTCAGCGACTCACGCGCCGCCGCGCGCATCCCGGCAACCGTGGGGGCTTCGCCGAGGAACGGGCGGTCTTCGGTGACCACCCGACCGCGCGCGACGAGCTCACGTAGCCGCTCCTCGGGGCCGGGCTTCGCCTCGGCGTCGCGCTCATCCCTGCGCGACGACGCGGTCGTGAGCTCGACCGTGAGGCCCTTGCGCTTGCAGCTTTTCTCCGCGCTCGCAAGCTCGGCCCCGCGCATCTCCCCCATCAAGAAGAGCGCGCCGGTCGCCCCGTCGTCCTTGCGCTCGGAGCAAACGATGAGGCGCCCCACGAGCGAGCCTATCCCTTGAGGCGCCGCGGCGGCGAGGGTCGCGAGGAGGTCCGGCAGCGCGTCCTTCGGCCCGCGGACGAGCAAGGTTCCCCGGGGCTCCGCGAGCCGGCCGACGTACGCTCGGAGCGACTCGACCGAGACCGCGCGATGGTCGTCTGAGACGAAGCGAGACGCGAGAGGCTCGAGTCGCGGCTCGCCGACGACGACGATGCGCTCGTAGGCGGCCTCGTTCGCGGGGTTGGCCGTCGCCGCCGAACCGAAGGCGAACGTCACCTCGGGCGAGCGTACCCCGCGCCACTCCGCCCCGAACTCATGCGCCACCGCACGCGTGAACCCTGCGGTCCGCTCGACCACGTCGACCTGCGAGTGCCCGGCGTCCCTCGCCTCGCGCACCTCACGGCCGCCGCCCGACTCCACGATCAGCGCGGCACCCTTCGCCCCGCCCCCAAAATAGGCCATGTCCGAAAGCTCGAACGCCTGACGCTTGCGGCCTTTGTCCTCGAGCGAGAGCGTGCCTGCGGGGCTGCGGTCGACGGTGTACGCGAGCCCGCCCGCCTTCCCCTGGTCGACCTGGAAGAGACCGGCATGGGTCCAGGTCGCGAGGCCAACCCTGCCCTTTCGCCCCACGTCGGTGCGGACCTTCAGCCACGGGTAACGAATGTCTCCCAGCGAGAGAGAGAGCAACGCGAGCGGGATCGTGAGCAGCACCGCGCGATGACGACGGACGCCAGTCGCGCGGGCGAAGGACCACGCCGCACCCGCGAACAAAAATGCAGCGACGAGGAGCGTGCGCGGGCACCCAAGCGCGAGCGCCGCCGGGGTGAAGAGCCCCCCGACCGCGGCCCCGAGGCCCACCGCGAAGAGCTGACGCCCCACGCGTCGCGGCTCGTGGCGCAGGAGCGCCCCGATCGCAACGCCCGTCGACGCGCCGAACGCAGTCCACGCGGCCAGCGGCACCAGCATCGCGACGAGCATGCCGTCCGGGCGGAGCATGCGCTGACTGCTCCAGGTGAGCGCGATGGCCGCCAGTGCGCACGAGACGGCGGCCGCGCCCGACGACGTCGCCCCGCGCTCGAGGCCCGAACCTGGATCGTCATCACGTGACGCGCGCGCTCCGATCCAGGCAGCCACGAGGCCTCCGAGCCCCGCCGCCACGGCCGCGACGAGGCGTGCGTACCCCCAGCCGTAGACCGCCGCGTCGAGGCGATAGGCGGCGAGCTCTACCAGCGCGCCGGAGGCACCGACGAGCGCCGCCGCGACCGGCAACGCACGCGGGCGGCTCGAACCGTCTGCCACCATCGTGGCGGCGACCGTTACCACATACTTGGCCTCCGCGCGCCGCTTTCGGCAAGGGACGTCCATGCATCGAACGTCGCTCTCCGTCGTCGGTCTCACGCTCTTCGCTTCGCTCTCCCTCGGCTGCGCCGCAAAGGGAGCCGCAGGTACGGACAGCGAGCCGGCCGACGACGAGACGATCCCGCAGGTCCCGGTCCCGGCAGCCAACGGCCCCAAGCTGGTCGCGCTAAAGCACGGCGTCGTGGTGCGAGACCGGCCGTCGCCGAACGGGAAGGTCCTGGGCGTGCTGCGGGCGGGCGGGCGGGTGTCGCGCGCCAACGACCCCTACTCGAAGCGGAGTTGCGTCGGCGGTTGGTACCCGGTTCGCCCGCGCGGCTTCGTCTGCGCCGGCGACGAGGCTGGACTCGACCTCGAGCATCCGGTCGCGAAGCTCCTCGCCGAAGGCCCCTCGCTCGAGCGCCCACTGCCCTACCGGTACGGCCGCGTGAAGAAGGGCGAAGGCGTGCTTTACGCGAAGCTGCCCACCCGAGACGAGCAGGTGCAGGCCGAACCCAAGCTCGGCGACATGCGCGAAAAAGAGCCGAAGCGCCTCGGGCCGGGCGCGAACGACGTGCCGCTCGGCGAGACCTTTCTCCCGACCGGCGTCCCGGTTCTCGCGCCTGATGCGGAGGGCGTCGGCCCCGACGGTTACCGCACGACGGCCACGGCGTTCCTGTTCTCTGGCCCGCAGACGATGCCTGCCCCGCTCACCCTCGGGGCCGCGCTTGGCGCGTCCGACAACCGCATCGTCAAGACCCGCAGCGGCGTCGCCGTCACGGCGTCCTTCCTCGTCGGCGAGAGCGCGGAGGAGCGAAGGTTCGGCATCACGCCGGAGGGTCGCTTCATCCCGATCGATCGCCTCGGCGAGGCGCTCGGGACGACATGGCACGGGGTCGATTTCTCGCAGGGCAGCCTACCTGTCGCCTTCGCGATTCGAAACCCGCACACCTGGTCGCTCGATCGCGGCGAGCACCCCGAGCAGCTCGACGAGGAGTTCGAGTCGAAAGACGCGGTGCGACTCTCCGGTCGGTTCCGCACCGTGGACGGGACCCTCTTCTACGCCACCGCCGACGACAAGCGCTGGATCCGCCACAAAGACTTGGTGATGGTGCTGCCGCGCCACAAATTCCCCGATTTCGCTCAGCCCGGACAGAAGTGGATCGACATCTCGCTCGCGAACCAGACGCTCATTGCCTGGGAGGGGCGTCGTCCCGTGTACGCGACGCTGGCGTCGACCGGGATGGATCGGCTGGGCGATCCCTCGACTGGCGCGCCGGCGACGCTGCAGGGCCAGTTCCGAGTGCGGAGCAAGCACGTCACCCGCGGCCTCGACGACGCCGAGCTGAAGGGAGAGTATTCGATCTCGGAAGCGCCGTGGGTGCTCGAGTTCGCGGACGGGTTCGCGATCACGGGCAGCTACTGGCAGTCGAGCTTCGGGGAGCCGACGAACTTCCACAACATCACGCTCGCACCCGTCGACGCGCACTGGCTCTGGCACTGGACCGACGTCGAGCTGCCCGAAGGTTGGCACGGTGTCTCGGTGGCCGACGACGCGACGAGCCCGATCGTCTACGTCCACAAGTGACTTGACTCAGGACCGGTCGATTGAGGATAGTACGCACCCCCCGCCGAGGTAGCTCAGTCGGCTAGAGCAGGCGTTTCATACGCGCCGGGTCGGGGGTTCGATTCCCTCCCTCGGCACCCTTTTTCTCCCCTCGATTCGCGCCTCTGGCGTGGGTGGGCCAAGCGCTCGGACTCCGTTCACACGACGAGGTCGGCGTACCGCTCTCGCAGCAGCGCGCTCGCAGCCTCTGCGGCGCTGTCGGCGTCGTAGCCGCGCTCGACCAGTCGCTCGTGCATGCATGCGACATCGCGCCTCGACGCCGCCGCATGGGAGGACGGTCCCTCGCGTAAGAGTCCGACGAGGTCACGCAGGAGGCGGGCGAAGGGCTGCCGCATTCGCTCGTGAGCTGCCGCGCGCATGCGCTCGATCTGGGCGGCGAAGATCTCGGTCGGCCGCGGCTCGGCGTCCGGGTGCTCAATGACCCAGGCCGCGACCCGTGAGAGCAGCCCGTCCCGATGGGCACGGGGCTCACCCGTGACGCCGAGCAGCGCCTCGACGTCGCGCATCAACCGCGCGTCGGGCGGCTCATCGCGGCCTGTCAGCGGATGGCGAAGCGTCTCTCCCTTCACAAACGCGCGGACATGATGGATGTACCGCCGGAACAGGTCCTCGTGCTGCTCGGGCGCGATGAGCCCGCTCGCCTCACGCATGTCGACCTCGATCGAGTCGAAGAGCCGACGGCGGACGACCGCGAGGAAGTACGCCGGGTCGTGGTAGCCGCCCTCCTCCGGCGTCGGCTCGAGCCACTCCCGCTCGTCGGTGCGACGGCAGAGGTCCTCGAGCCCGCGAAGCACCGCGAAGGGCGAGACCGAGCGGTACTCGGCGGATTGCGCTGCATCGAAGAGCAGCGTCCGGACCGTGCGCGGCGAGAGGCCGACACGCCCCTCGTAGTCGGCCTCGGCACTCGACTCGTCGTGCAGCTTGTCGACGTTGGCGACGAGCAGCTTTCGCTTGTCCGGATCGAGGCCCGGCGGCGGCTCGCCGTCGGCGTAGAGGACCATCTTGTCGAGCGCACCGAGCCCCGTCACCACGTCCCCGAGCGGCTTCGCGTACCGCGCGGGGTTGGGCCTGCGCAGGCGCGTCAACACCGCGAACTCGGCAGCGACGCGCGCCGTGTAGGGCGCGACATGACGGCGCAAGGTCGGGAGGATCTGCTCCTCGTAGATGCGCTGCTCGTCTCGGTAGCTTCGCAGATACGGGGTCCGGACGAGCTCGAGCCTGCCGCGAAAGCTCGCGTATTCGTGGTGCTGCCGGAACGCATCGAGGTGGACGTCGTTCGCGCTCCCCACCATCACGAGGTTCGTGAACACGGTCTCGTGGGGCAGCGCGACCTGACCGGTCTCGAGCGTGAGCTGCAGGTAGCGGTACGCATCGATCGGACGCTTCAAGAGATCGCTCAGCTCGAGGACGCCGCCTGCGGCCTCGACGAGCTCGCCCGACACCTCGTAGAGCGTCGTCGCCTGAAGCGCCGTCGGCAACGCGGAGAGGGACCGATCGGCCGTGATTTGCCTCGCGCGCGCGTCGACGCTCATCTCGGGTCCAAGCGTCGTGGCCCCGACGCGGTAGCGCCGCGAGATGTAGTAGCGCTCGACCTGAACGTGTCGCAGGACCGCCTCGTAATCGCCTCCGTACGACGCGAGGAGCGCCTCGAAGATCTGCTTGTTCTTGTGCGACAGCTCTCCGACGCGCAGCCACTCGGGCGGGCCCGCTTCGACGTTCGCCGCGGCGTAGAGCTCGTCGAGCATCGCCCTCCGCTCGCGCGCGGGGATCAAGAAGAGCGGGTGGTCTCGCAGCTCGATCACGAGTCGCGCATCGATCGCGGCATCTTCGAGGTGCGCGTAGGTCTCGAGGTCGTCGGTCGCCTTTGCGCCGCCAAACCCGATCGCGCCTCGGTTCGTTTGGCGCTTGGGAAACACCCAGTGGAACCGATAGAGCGCCCCCTCGTCCGAGCGCGAGTAGTCCTCGAGCGCGCGCAGCATGCAGGACGAGACCGTGCTCTTCGCCGAGCCGTTGGGACCGTGGAGGAGCACGAGCCGATTCGCCCTCCCCTCGCGCGCGAAATTGCAGAGCGCACGAAATATCTCGCCCTGTACGTCCTCGTGTCCAACGAGCGTCGGCTCGCGCCCGCGCTCGTCCGCGCTCTCCCACGGGCAGTCGAAGAGACGGAAACGCGTGAGCTGACCCCACGGTCGTCGGACCGTCTCGGTCCCGTAGTGCATAAACAGGTCGCGCACGTAGTTCGGTGCCGGTCGCCCGTATCGCGCCGGATGCTCCGCGAAGAGCTCGAGGTACTCGCCGAACCCAAGGACCCGCTTGCCGTCGCGATAGCCGCGCCCCAGCTCCTGCGCGATGCGATCGAGGTGCGCCCGCGCGACGTCGACTCGGCGTGCCGTCCCCTCGACCGGCGCGCACCGAGCCGCCAAGGTCGAGTCCGGGGTCGCGTCGGTCGTCTCGTCGTCAGCCACGCCTATCGAGCTTAGCCCCAATCCAGCGCTGGGGGAGCGCGAAGCTAACGAGCGACGAGCTTCAGCGTCACCTTCTCGCTCTTCAGGATGCAGTGCTTCTCGTCGCAGACGCTGGTCTTCAGCTTCGCCTGCACCGAGTAACGACCGGGCTTTTCGGCCACCGCATCGACGTCAAAACGGAGCGACCCGTCGTCGAGCGACGCATCCCCTCGCGCGAGCTCGGTCTTCTCGATGCGCAGCCCCGCCGGGACGGCGTCGACGGAGAGCTTGTGCGGGTACTCCGCGTTCACGTGAAAGCCGTTCTTCGCCTTCAGCTCCACGTGAAGCGCGGCGTGCTCGCCGACCTTGGCCTTGGTGGGCTTCGCGGCCAGGGCGTACGCGTCGCGCTCGACCTCGGCGAGCGGGCTCGACGACTCGGGAGCTTTCCTCGGTGCCTCAGCTGCCTTCTTCGGTGCCTTTGGCTTCGCGGCCGAGGCCTCTCCTGCGGCCAGCGCGAGCGCAAGCGTGGCGAAGAACACAGCGACGGACGAGCGACGAGGACGGGCGAAGGCGAACATGAGGAGCTCCTTGAAGACGAGAACGTTCGGCACCGGAGAGGACCGACGCGCGACGGGGCGAGCGCGAACCTCGACCCGGGGGGACCCTAGCTCATCTGCCCAGCGCGAAAAAGAGACCGACGCCGAGGAGCACGACGGCGACGACGGCGATCAGGGCCATGGTCTTCGTCGAGGTGCCGGTCTGAGGCACGCCCATGACGAAGTCGTCGTCCGCGAACAGGTCTTTCTCGAGCGAAGCTCCCCGTTCGCCATCGGGCGAGGCGTCTTCCCAACCGCTCGCCCCGGTCGCGAGTCCCATCGCTCGGGCTCCGTGCGAGCGCGAGGACGCGGCGGCTCTCGGGGTGCTGGCGGCCCGGTCGATGCGCTTCTGCAAGTCCTCCTCGGGGAGCTCGGCCCACTGCGCGTGGTCACCGTCGAGGCCGTACGCCTGACCCACCCGATCCGCGAGCTCGGTAACGGAGCTAATCCGAAGCGAGACATTCTTCGACAATGCGTCGGCGAGGACGTCATCGAGGGCTTCGGGGATCGGCGCGCCGGCGAACCCGTCCGCGTTCGCGAGCACGCTCGGTGGCGTCGGCTCCTTGCTGAGGATCGCGAGCAAAATCTGGGGGCCGGTCGCGCCCAGGAAGGGCACCTGTCCCGTCAACGCCTCGTACGTGATCGCGGCGAGCGACCAGACGTCCGCGCGCTGATCGAGGGTGTCGAGCCCCTGCGCCTGCTCGGGGGCCATGTAGTAGGGCGAGCCGATCGTCGTGCCGACCAACGTAAGCTTCTTCGCGCCAGTCGAGTTGTCGCGGACGCTCCCGAAGTCGAGGAGCTTGACGCGAGGTCCGGACTCGGTGCCGCACATGAAGATGTTGTCGGGCTTGATGTCGCGATGGACGAGCTTCAGCGCGTGGGGCTCACGTAGTCCCTTGGCGAGCTGCGAGAGCACACGGACGATACGCGCCGGCCTCACCACGCCGTCGCGCTGGAGCTGGCTGCGGAGCTCCTCACCCTCGAGATATTCCATCACGAGCGCGAACGACTCGTCCTCGGTCTCTTGGAAATCGAGGACGTCTACGATGTGCTCGTGCGGGAGCTTGGCGCTCAGCTCGAACTCGCGCTTGAAGCGCTCTAGCGCGATGTCGTCCTGCGCGATGTCCGAGTGCAGCACCTTCACGGCGACGCCGCGGTTCTCCGCGATGTCGAGCGCGTGGTAGACGCGCCCCATACCGCCGTCCGCGATGCGGCGGCGGATCTGGTAGCGACCCTGACACATGGTGCCGCCGACCCGCGGGTCCTCAGGGTCGGGCGCGACGGGCACGCTCTTGGAGGGGGCGAGCTTTGTGCCGTCGATCGGGCAGAAGTGACCGTCGTCAGGAAACAGCCGCTGGCACTTTGCGCATGCCTTCACGCCACGCCCCCTTCGGTGCAGCTCAGCTCGTGGCGTCCCCTGTTTCGGAGCCGGCATCACCTGAAGCCAGAGCGTCTACAGCGGCAGCGTCTGCGGCGACCGGCGGCGGGGTGTACCAAAGGATCCGATGGCAGAATGGGCACTCGCCGAACTGCGTCCGCGACAGCAAGCTGTGGAACAGCATCGGCGGCAGCTGGACGTAGCACCCGCGACAGGTCCCGTCCGTGGTGAACGCGACCGGCACCTTCCCCCGGGAGTGCATCGACTCGTAACGGCGAGCGGTAAGGCTCGGGAGGCGCTGCAGGATCGCGGCGCGGCCGGAGCGCTTCTCGTTGATCTCGGCCTCGCGGCGCCCGAGCTCCGACATCGTCCCCTCCTCGGACCCCGAGAGCTTGCCCTGCAGCTCGGCCAGCTTCTTCTCGTTGTCGTCGATGCTGTTGCGTGCCTGCTCGCACAGCGCGTGGACCTTGCCGATCTCGTCATCTCGGTCGCGCTGGAGGCGGCGGAGCTCGTCGAGCTCGCGCTCGGCGGCCTGGACCTCGCGCTCGTTCCGCGAGCGCTGCATCCGCTCGCGGGAGCGCTCGAGCTGCTGGAGGATGTTGCGGTGGTCGATCTGCAGCTCGCTGCGCGTCTTCTCCATCTCGCCGAGGCTGGCGCGATCGTTCGCCAAGCGCTGCTCGAGCTGGGCCTGCGCCGCGCGTAGCCCGTCGAGCTCCCCCCGCTGAACGTCGAACTTCTCGGTCAACTCCCGGATCTCGGCGTCCAGCGCAGCCAGCTGCTCCAAGCTCTCGATTTGTGCCTCAATGCCCACCGGATCCGCCTCCTGTTACAAGCTCCAAAGACGCTTCCCCCGAATCTCGAACGGCACCGCCGCGGGCGAAGCGCCCGGCCGGTGGAAAGAATGGGCCCACCAGGGTTCGAACCTGGAACAACCCGGTTATGAGCCGGGGGCTCTGACCTCTTGAGCTATGGGCCCCGGTGCACGCCCCCCTACGCAAAAACCCTCGATATTTCACGAGGTTGACAGCGAGGAGAGGTGTCTGTGGTTGAACCACCGACGGCACGCTACCTCAGCTTCCCGCCCAAGGGAAGGACAACCGCCGGCGTCAGCGAACCGCTCGTCGGCGCCCGCTCCCGAGCCCTTTTCGTCGTGCAGGCTCGCCGTCGAGGGCGTCCGCGCAACAGCGAAATCCGCCAAGGTGGCTCGCAAAATCCGGCCCGTGCCTCGAGTCGAGCGCGCGACACGTCGACGGCGCCGGCTCCCAGCCGCCACCGGCCAGTGCCGTGTCGCTCGTCTCGCCGCCGCGCTGTCCCTTTCGGTCGTGGACCCACTCGGCGACGTTGCCGACGAGGTCCTGAACGCCGAAGTGGCTCACGCACTTCGGATTCGTCCCGGCCCTGGTTCGCTGGTCGAGGCGCGCCACCTCGAGCGACACGTCCGCAGGTCGCGCGAGCGCCTCTGGGTTCACGAGCCGTCGCGGCCGATCCAGGTTGCAGCTCTTCGGGTCGCGCTCGAGTCCCATCGGGTATGGCCGCATACGCGGGCCCTCGCACGCGAGTATCCACTCGTCTGACTCGCAGACGCGCTTGCCCTCGGCGGCGCAGGCGCGCTCGGCATCGCGGTACGTCGCCATCACGGCGGGCGCGACCCCGGGCAGGTTCGGGTACTCGAGGAGGTCCATGCAGACGTGCAGCCGCACCTCGTCGCCCTCGCAGACGAGCTGCTCCTTGAACCGTCGGCAGCGCTGCACGGGACGCCCCGTCAGCGCCGCGGTCGGGTCGTCGCGCACCCACTCGGCGCAGAAGTGCGCGACCGCTGGGCAGAAGGTGCCCGAGACGAGCGCCATCCCCGCGGGGCATGGACCGCCCGTCGTCGCGATGGGTGCGTGCGCCTCGCCCTGCGCGCTGTTCGCCGGGGACGCGGACGGCTCCGAGGCAGCGGGCGACGCGGACGATTCGACACGCGCCACGTCATCGCCTGCTGGACGTGACGGAGGCACCTCGGCAGGTCGAGTCACCGCGTCGCGATGCGCGAGGAGACGCTCACGGAGCAACACGCCAGCGCCTGCGAGAGCGGCGACGACGACGAGAACGAGCGGCTGCGGACCCGAGCGCAAAGCCCCACGATCATGCTGCGAAGGCGTCAAACGGGCGAGACTTTGACGGCGATGACGTTGGAGCGTCGAGGGCGCGGTGCTATCCCTCGTCGGTCGTGGACGAGCTCACCATCGTCGGAGCCAAGCAACACAACCTGAAGGGTGTGTCGCTCCGCCTCCCGCGCAATCGCTTCGTGGTCCTGACGGGCCCGAGCGGCTCCGGCAAGTCGACGCTCGCGTTCGACACGATCTACGCCGAGGGCCAGCGACGCTACGTCGAGTCGCTCTCGGCCTACGCGCGACAGTTCCTCGAGCAGCTCCCAAAGCCCGACGTCGAGTCGATCGAAGGGCTCTCGCCCGCGATCGCCATCGAGCAGCGCCCCCTCGCGCGGAACCCGCGCTCCACGGTCGGGACGGTGACCGAGATCGCCGACTACCTCCGCCTGCTCTTCGCTCGCGCGGGGATCCCTCACTGCCCGCGCTGCGGCAAGCGCATCGAAGCGCAGACCGCCCAGCAAATCGTCGATCGGATCCTCGATCTCGGGGACGGCGTCCGCGCCGTCTTGCTCGCGCCCGTGTGCCGAGGTCGCAAGGGCGAGCTTCGAATCGAGCTCGACCGCCTTCGCCGGGAGGGCTTCGTCCGCGCGCGCGTCGACGGCGCGCTCGTCGATCTCGGCGACCCACTCGTCCTCGATCGAAACAAGCCGCACGACCTCGACGTGGTCGTCGACCGCGTCGTCGTGAAGGCCGGAAACCGTCAGCGCATCGCCGACTCCGTCGACCTCGCGCTGAAGCTCGGCGAGGGCGTCATGCTCATCGACCGCGTCGCAGAAGCCGGAGAGCCGAAGGCCGAGCCGCTGCTCCTCAGCGAGCGCTTCGCGTGCGTTCCATGCGGGGTTTCGCTGCCGCCGATCGAGCCTCGAATGTTCTCGTTCAACGGCCCGCACGGCGCGTGCCCCTCGTGCGAGGGGCTCGGGCACCGCGTGAAGGTCGACCCGTCACGCGTCGTACCCGACGAGTCGAAGACGCTCCGCCAGGGCGCCGTCCTCGCCTGGGGGCGGCGCGGCTCCGTTGCGCTCGCCACCGAGACCGACCGCGCGGTGCGCGTCCTCGGCGTCGATGCCGACACGCCCTTCCGTGAGCTTCCGACCGAGCAGCGCGAGGCGATCCTCCATGGTCGCCCCGAGCCGAGCGGCCGTCGCAAAGCGATCGAA